>Ga0207965_1000001_pt1 | contig 96859 bp, 95 predicted proteins | sample Knorr_S23_td_O2m_FD_185609 | JGI IMG/M metagenome (GOLD analysis project Ga0207965, IMG submission 185609) | Marine microbial communities from Southern Atlantic Ocean transect - Knorr_S23_td_O2min_ad_571m_LV (SPAdes) (version 2) | ecosystem: Environmental > Aquatic > Marine > Oceanic | place...
CACTTTATAGCACAGTCAATTGTGTTTGATACTGCTTACAATATCAATACCCTTGAGCCGTTAGGTAACTGGGGTGCTGATCCAGCAGTGTTGATTGTTAGCAAAGATAGTCCTTTTAACACTGTAGCTGACTTACTTGCTCATGCTGATGCTAATCCAGGCGCTGTAACTATTAGTGGCGCTGGTAAATTTGTGGGTCACCATATTGCATTTTTGCAGTTTGCAAAAGCATCTGGAAGAGATTTGACTTATATCCCTGCAAAGGGTGGCGTTGATGCATTGAGATTGGTTAAAGCTGGTGAAGTTAGTGCTGGTTTTAATAACTTGTCTGACTCCGCGAGAAGTGCTTCTGATCTTAAGATCTTAGCCGTTGCAGACCTTACAAGACATTCATATCTGCCTGACGTTCCTACACTGATGGAAAGTGGTGTCGATGTCGATGACTCAAGTGTCAATTTCCGTGGATTGATGGTGCCTGCCGGTACTCCTCAAGACGTAATTGACTTCTTAGCTAGTAAGACCCCTGACATGTTTAACGACAAAAAAACTCAGGGTAAGATGAAGTCTACTAACTCCCCTTCGAGAGTAATGACTAGAGATGAAGTCCTTGCAATGTGGAACGAAAGACAGGCTTATTTGACCGAGCTCTTAGCAGGTCTTCAATAAAGTAAAATTTATTGGAATCTTATTTACTGGAGAGCCTTATAGACTCTCCAGTAAACATTTTAATGCATATATATAAGTAATGACTATCAAACAAAAATCAGTAATTGAGAGGCTTGTCATTGATGCGAGAAAAGCACAACTGATTGTTAATGACTACTCTCAAAAACAGGTCGATGAGTTAATTTTAGCAGTCGCCTGGGAAATCATTCAGCCAGTTAATAATCATGAGCTATCTGAGATGGCAGTTAAACATACTGGTTTGGGAGATGTTGAAGACAAGAAACGAAAGAATAGACGCAAAACTATTGGCCTTCTAAGAGACTTAAAAGGCGTTAAAACGGTTGGAGTAATTGAACAAAATGAGGAAAGAGGTCTTATTGAAATTGCAAGGCCTATTGGCGTTATTGGCGCAATTGTTCCTTCAACCAACCCAATCGCAACCCCGTTAAATAAAGTTATCAATGCACTCAAATGTAGAAATGCAATCATATTAGCGCCATCACCGAAAGGTGCACAAGTTTGCAGTAAAGTTGTAGAGTTAATGCATAAAGCTCTTGAGCGTATTGGGGCTCCAACGAACATTGTGCAATCATTACCTGAGCCAATCAGTAAAAATGATACTAACGAACTATCTAGTCTTGTTGATTTGATTGTAGCTACTGGCTCTCAAAATAATATAAAAAGAGCAACACAGAGTGGCACCCCAACTCTTGGCGTTGGTGTTGGTAATGTTCCTTCAATCGTAGATGAGAGTGCTAATTTAGAAGAAGCTTCACATAAAATTATGGCCTCTAAGACTTTTGACAATGCTACAAGTTGCTCCTCAGAGAACAGTATTATTGTTCTAGACAGTATTTATGATGAATTCATCAAATCTCTTGAGAAAGAGGGTGGCTCACTACTAAATAACAATGAAAAAACTCTTCTTGCTAAAAAAATGTGGAGTCAAGACGGTGTCATAAACCGAGATATAATCGCAAAAAAATCTAATGAAATTGCCTCTCTTGTAGGCCTTAATGATAAACATTCAAGTTCAAAATTTCTTATGGTTGAAGAAAAAAATATTGGCCCTGAGTATCTATTTTCAATGGAGAAGCTTTCGCCTATTTTGACAGTTTATAGGGCTAATAATTTTGATCGTGCTGTTGAGATTACGAACAAACTTCTTGACAACCAAGGGAAAGGACATTCTTGCAGTATACACAGTCAAAATCAAGAAAACATCTTAAGGTTAGGCCATGAGTTACCTGTTTGTAGAATCATTGTAAATCAGGCACATTGTTTTGCAACTGGTGGAAACTTTGATAATGGACTTCCATTTTCGCTATCAATGGGCTGCGGAACTTGGGGGAATAATATCACCGGTGACAATTTGAACTACAAACACTACCTCAACACAACTAAGATAGTTAAAACAATTAAAATTAATGAGCCTTCTGAAGATGACATCTTCTCTGAATACTGGAACAGATACTCATTATCGCCATCAACCATAACTGAATTGGTGGATCAGTTTGCTAAAACTACGCCAAACAAAAACTATCTAATTGACTCTGATTTAGATTTGCATGTTTCCTATGGTCAACTTAAAAAGGATATATTGAATTTGGGCATCTACTTTCAGCAAAATAGCATTAAAGCAGGTAATAAGGTTGGCTTTATGCTTGATAATGGATACGCATCGACACTTCTTTTTATTGGCGCGATGTATCATGGCGTAACAATAGTACCCTTAAATGTACTGGCTGGCGCTAAGCAAATTAAGTACACAATTGATCACTCAGAGTGCAGGCTCATTTTCACCTCTAAGGCTTATCTTGAGAAATTTAAAGGTATTCTTGATTCGTCTAATGCACGGGTTGTTGAGCATGAAAAATATACAGATTTACAAATTAAGCCTCAAAAAGAAATTAACGCAGATACGCCAGCAGTTTCCGAGGACACGCCAGCGATTCTAATTTATACATCTGGAACAACAGGGGTTCCAAAAGGCGTTCTTCTTTCTCATAAAAATGTTTTGTCTGGTGGGAAAAATACTGCTTTGGCTCACAAAATTAAAGAAGATGACGTATCGTTTTGCGTACTTCCTCTTTATCACATTAACGCTGAAATGGTTAGTATGGCGAGCGCACTTGTGAGTAATAGCTGTGTTGTCGTAGTGAGTAAGTTTAGTGTGAGCAATTTTTGGCAGATTATTGAAAGATATAAGTGCACATGGTTTAGCGTCGTTCCGACAATAATAAACTACCTTCTAAATGATAATTTTGATGTCGATTCTCTAAATTTAAAAAAACTTCGTTTTGGGCGTTCAGCTTCTGCACCTTTGTCTCCAGAAGTTCACAAAAAATTTGAAAAGGTTTTTAACGTTAAAATAATTGAAACAATGGGCCTTACCGAAACGGCCGCTCAAATTCTTTCTAATCCAATGGAAAAGGGTAAGCATGGTTCGGCAGGAAAGGCTTTTGGCAATATAGTTAGAATTATAGATGATGCTGGTAATTATCTGGACCATGGTAATCCTGGTGAATTGGTTATTAAGGGTGATAATGTATTACTGGAGTACTTTAATAATAAAGAGGCTACAGTTAAAGCCTTTAACAAAGATGGCTATTTTTTAACAGGTGATCTAGGTGTTGAGGATGAGGATGGCTTCTTTTTTATAACTGGCAGAAAGAAAGAGTTGATTATCAAAGGAGGTGAAAACATATCTCCTCGAGAAATTGATGACACGCTATACAAGCATAATGCAGTCTTGGAGGCTTGCACATTCGGTATTTTCGATGATAACTACGGTGAAGAAATATCGGCCTGTGTTTTCCTTAAAGAAAACCTTGACACTAATGAAAAAGAATTAAAAGACCTTTGTACAGCTGACTTAGGAGAATACAAAACTCCAAGTCAAATTATCTTTGTTGATGAACCTTTACCGAAAGGACCTTCAGGGAAAATTCAGAGACTCAAGATTGCAAGTTTATACAATCGAGCATAGTTATACCTTATCTATCGGGGGAAGCAGGGCATGTCGAATTAATGCTTTTTTCGGGTAAACTATCATCTTGTTTATTTGAGACACAATAATGGCGTTATTAGAAGATTTAACGAATAGAGCAAAAGCCACTTATCCACGTATTTTATTGCCCGAATCTAACGATGCGCGTGTTCTAGAGGCGGCTACACTTCTTTCAAGCCAAAAAATTGCCCAAGTTGTTTTACTTGATTCAAAAACTGACACAACTCATGGCATTGAATTCATTAATCCTAAAGATGAAGATTTGAAGCTTGAGTATGCCAAAACTCTTTATGAAAGAAGAAAACATAAAGGTATTGATCTAAAGGAAGCTTTAGAGTTGCTCTCAAACCCAAGTGTATTTGCAATGGTTGCTCTATATAGGGGCGATGTGGACGGCGTTGTTACAGGTGCCATAACACCAAGCCAGGAAGTATTAAGTAATGCGCTACGAATTATAGGTGTCTCTAAAGGCAGCAAGCTTGTATCAAGTTTATTCCTAATGGTATTTGATCAGAATCATCAAATGTATGGTGAAGATATGATCTTTTCAGACTGCGCTATGAATATAGACCCTAGTTCTGAAGAGTTAGCTGAAATTGCACATAGTGCTTATAAAACAGCCCAATCTTTACTTGAAAGTGAGCCAAAAATGGCTATGCTTTCATTTTCAACAAATCAAAGCGCTAATCATGCACAGGTAGACAAAGTAAGGCTAGCAACTGATATCCTTAAATCTAGACTAGCAAGCGCTGATATTGTTGGTAATATACAGCTTGATGCTGCTTTAGATAAAGATGTGTTAAAGATTAAGTATCCAGAAACCTCCTTTGTTCCACCTGCAAATGTATTGATTTTTCCTAATCTTGATGCAGCTAACATTGGTTATAAGCTTGTTCAGCGTTTCTCGGGTGCAAAGGCTATTGGACCAATTCTTCAGGGGCTAGCGAAGCCGGTTAATGATTTATCAAGAGGGTGTAGCGTCGATGAGATTGTTAATACTGTAGTTATTACTGCTAATCAGTGTTAATAAGTTACATACCGATATAGTTCGGGCCACCACCACCTTCAGGAGGTGTCCAGTTGATGTTCTGTGATGGGTCTTTAATGTCACATGTCTTGCAATGAAGGCAGTTCTGAGCATTGATCTGAAAATAATCCTCACCTTCCTTTTCAATAATTTCATAAACACCTGCTGGGCAATACCTTTGAGCTGGTTCGTCAAAAATTTTGTTATTGTAATCAAGTGGAATGGAAGGGTCAGTAAGCTTTAGATGAACGGGTTGGTCTTCTTCATGATTAGTCCCAGATAGGAATAAAGAAGAAGAAATATCAAAGCTTAATAAATTATCAGGGGCAGGGTATGTCTTTATTTGTGAGGCTTGAGATGTCTTTAAGGAATCACAATCTCTCTTTTCGTCTTTAATAGTGATCGGCAATTTGTTACGAAAAATGTTCGATTCAATAAAGTTAAAGGCTGCACCAGCATAAAAACCAAATTTATGCATAGCGCCACTAAAGTTTCTTGACTTATAGAGCTCTTTGTATAGAGCGCTATTTGTAAATAAATCATCAAAATCACAGATTTCTTCTAAAAGCAGTTTATTGATATACTCGGCTGCTAAGATACCGGACTGAAGAGCGCAATGGCTACCTTTTATTTTGCTAGGGTTAAGTGTTCCAGCGTCACATCCAATGATCATTCCACCATCAAACTCCATTTTTACAAGAGAGTTGATGCCACCTTTTGTAATTGCTCTTGCGCCATATGAGACGCGCCTTCCTGATTCTAAAAACTGTTTTATTGAAGGATGCTGCTTGTATTGCTGAAATTCTTGAAAAGGACTGTGATGAGTATTAGAATAGTTTAGGTCGACAATCAGTCCAACTGCAATTCGGTTGTTATCGAAATGATAAAGGAATCCTCCACCTGAGGTTCCACCCTGAAGTGGCCATCCCATAGTATGTAGAACGTTTCCGGGACTATGTTTATCATTGTCAACTTCCCAGATTTCTTTAAAGCCAATAGCAAAATGTTGGGGTGTTTTCCCCTCATCTAAGCCAAATTCTTTTATTAATTTTTTCCCTAAATGGCCCCTTGCACCTTCTGCAAAAATTGTTTGCTTTGCAAGTATATCCATTCCAGGTGTATAGGTTCCTTTTTGGTTACCATCTTTGTCAATTCCCATATCACCAGTGGCAATTCCAATAACTCTTCCATTTGTATCTGAGAGGTATTGTTGTGCAGGGAAACCTGGAAAGATATCAACTCCTAGATCCATCGCTCTTTCCGCAATCCATTGACAAAGCTCTCCTAGTGAGATGATGTAATTACCTTTGTTATGAAGGCTTTTTGGCATTAACCAAGAGGGTACTTTTATGCTTTTATTGTTGTTGGCAAGCCAGTAAAGATCATCCTTGACTACAGAGGTTTTAAGAGTAGGGCAATTTTTTGCCTCTTCTGGGAAAAGATCAAACAGTGTTTGAGGTTCAAAGACAGCGCCAGAAATAATGTGTGAGCCTATTTCAGAGCCTTTTTCTAGTAAACAAACAGAGAGTTCAGGGTTAAGCTGTTTTAGTTTACAAGCTGAAGCTAAGCCAGAAGGCCCACCTCCAACAACTACAACATCATATTCAATAGACTCTCTTTCCATTAACTCTAATCCTAAAGGGTGTAATCATTCAACTCTTTTAAAGCCCCAAACAAATCAGTCTGCCATACTAAATCAGCCATTCTAGACATAGGCGCATCAGGGTCACTATTTATCACTACAATGACCTGAGAATCCTTCATACCAGCAAGGTGTTGAATTGCACCAGAAATACCCACAGCTAAATACAATTTAGGTGCAACAACTTTACCTGTTTGTCCAACTTGGTAGTCATTCGAAATAAAACCTGCATCGACCGCAGCTCTTGAAGCGCCAACTGCTGCGTCTAATTTGTCAGCTAATTGCTCAATTAGGGCAAAGTTCTCTTTTGATCCAAGTCCACGTCCACCAGAGACAATTCTCTCGGCTGTTGTTAATTCAGGTCGTTCAGATTGAGACTCCTGAAGAGAAACAAAGATAGAGTTTGACTCGGGGATAGAGGGTGACAAATTCTCAACTGTAGCAGAGCCGCCATCACCGCTATGTTCAAAAGAAGTAGATCTAACAGTTAACAACATAGTCTCATCATTTGACTCAACTGTTGCCATAATGTTTCCTGCATATAATGGACGTACAAAAGTGTTATTTGATTTGATTTCACAAACGTCAGATATAGGCTGAACATCAAGATGTGCACCGACTCTTGGTAAAATATTTTTACTAAAGGTTGATGATCCAGAAACTAAATATGTATAGCCACTCATTGCCTCTGCTACTAGCTTACTGGCAACTTCAACACTGGGATGCTCCAATTCAGGACTGACGATCATTTTTACTGTATTGATGCCACTCAAAGCAGCAACTGGAGCTGAATTTGTTGCATCATTTGTAAGCACTAAAGCATCAATACTGTCAGTAAGCTCAGAAGCTGCTGTTATTGCAGCTCTACTATTAGCACTAACTTCAGAGCCGTTGAGTTCAATTAGAATAAGTGCAGACATTATAGGGCTCCCAGTTGGTTTAACTCGGAGAAAAATTCTTCAGCAGAACTAATCTGCTTAGAGGCTCTATCTTTTGTTCCAGACTCTTCAACACTTATCACTTTAATTTTTGGTGTGATGTCAATACCAAGGCTTTCTATTTCAATTGTTTCTAAAGGCTTAGACCTTGCCTTCATGATGTTTGGTAATGAGGCATATCTAGGCTCATTTAGCCTTAAATCAACTGTTACTATGGAGGGTAAGCTAAGTTTCCTAGTTTCTATACCGGAGTCAATTTCACGGCATACCTCTACACTCTTAGCGTCACTACTTAAATCAAATTTAGAAATGAATGTTCCAAGAGAGTAATCTAGAAGGCCTGAGAGAATTTGACCAGTTTGGTTATTATCATTATCAACAGCTTGCTTACCCATGATGATTAGTTCAGCTTGTTCACGATTAATAATATTGGCCAAAATCTTAGCAACGTGTAATGGCTGTAAATCTAAATCTGTTTCAGTCTTAATGAAAATAGCTCGGTCAACACCCATCGCCAGTGCAGTTCTAAGGGTGTCTACTGTTTTATCAGTGCCAATACTAACTACAATTGTTTCGCTAGCGCTGCCACTTTCTTTAAGGGTTAATGCCTCTTCAACAGCAATCTCGCAAAAAGGATTCATTGCCATTTTTGCATTGGTTAAATCAACTAGTTGTGTTTGCTTATTTATTCGTGCTTGGGTGTAAGGGTCAAGGACACGCTTGATAGGGATGATTATCTTCATATTTTCTGTTAGGTTTTTGTAATAAAACTGGCGAATAATACCATATAAATTAATCTTGTTTATAGATTGAAAATAAAATTTTATATTATCTTATAATGATTTACTACTCCATCTGAAAAGGCAGTTAAATGTCACTTAATTGGAAATCTTAACTTTGCTTCAGCGCCCTGCTGTAATAAGCGATTTTTCAAAGTAACTTCACCTTTATGGAGTTGCATGATTTTTCTAACAAACCTTAATCCTAAACCGTTACCTCTGTTTCCAGAGTCAGGCCTTGATACTGAGAAGAATCGAGTAAATAAATTTCTTAGAACATGAGGCGGCATTCCTGGCCCATCATCAAGCACTATAATTGAGACAGCTGTATTAGTTTCAGAAGCCTTGAATGTTATGGTTCCTTCTTTAGGGCTGAATTCTAGAGCATTGTTTAAAATATTACTTATTGCTTGCTCAATCAATATTTTTTCAGCAAATACGGTGATTTTTTTATCAATTTCTAGAGCTATATTAATGTTTTTACTTGCAATTGTTTGAGTTCGAGACGGTGCTTTTATGGCGTTTTCTATAATTGGTAATATTTTTAATCTCTCGGGCTTCATTAAGGATTCACGTCTTTCAATTCTTGAAAGGTCTAGCAGTCTAGTTACTAGCTTGTCCATTTGTTTATTAGAGACGAGAATGTTGTTAATGAATCGCTTTCTTTCTTCATCACTCATAGGAGTCAACAATGTTTCTGCTGTTAGCTGTATGCCAGTTATCGGAGTCCTTAATTCATGAGCAAGTGTATCGATATACTGCTCAACAGCATCCTTAAGCTCAACATTACCCCTAGCATTTTGTATGGTCAAAGCAAGCTTTTTAAATTGGATATTTAAATCGGGAGGGGTGACATCTTCTCCACTAAATAGGTTTGAGATATATTTATCTAAACGTTTAATATTTCTAGAAATTCTATAGCTACCTAATGCACCAAAAAACAATGAGATAAGAAAAACATAAAAAATAAATTCATATAAATAATCTTTATTCATTAAATCAAACATTGGGGCTACAACAACTACAGCTCCTAAAATTTCACCATTTCTGCCGTAAATTGGGTTTGATGCATGCAAAAATTCAGGTTTATAAAAATAATCAATTGCAACGCCTCTGGCTTTTCTAGGGCCCAATACAGGTTCAGCAACAACTCTGGTGATTCCTCTATCTCCTTGAAGTGCTGAGTCAACTTCGATGAGATGTTTCATATTTTTTCCAAGTTTAAGGTCTCGCGAATCTAGAATGAGGAGACCATCCTTGTCTGTTAAATAGATTGCTAAATTTTCTAAGCGTTGGCTACTAGGATGATGAATGGTATTTTTTTGAGATCTAAAGTAACTTCCAATAAGGCTCTCGAAGGCTACTATGTCAATTTCGCCATTAATTGTATTCTCTGAAGCAATTCTACTCATCAGTTCAGATACTTCAATCATTACTTCTTTTGCAGAATCTGTACTTGTTCGATTAACAAAAACAAAAACCAAGGCACTACTTATAACAAAGTAAAGAATAAAAAGTTTAGTTCCAATATTTAGCTTGAAGTGTTTCATTCAATAAGGCTATAACCAATACCCCTATGAGTCTCTATATAGTCGTTTTCTGAATCAATCTCTTTAAGACGTTTACGAATAGATTTAATATGTGTATTGATGGTTTTAAGGTCTGATCCATGAGGTCTATCCCAAATAATATTCATTAAATATTCCCTAGAGTGAACTCTGTTAGGTTTTTTGATTAGTAGAGATAAGATTTTAAATTCAGCAGGCGTTAATATAAGCTCTTGATCATGAAAAATAACTCTCTGGAGTGCTTGATTAATACTGAATTTCGATTCACTATTTTTCTTATCTAAACGAAGATGCCTAAGTTGTGAACGAACATGTGCCACAACCAGTCTCGGGCTTAAAGGTTTTGTTACATAAGCATTAGCCCCTAATCCTTCGAGACCCAGCACTTGGTCTGATTCGTCATCTCTAGCTGAAATAATAATTACTGGTATGTTTGATTTAAGTCGAACTTTGCGAAGCACATCAAAGCCACTCATATCTGGCAAGCCTACATCAAGAAGTATAAGGTCAACCTTGTTGTTATCGAGGTAATTAAGAGATTCACCACCATTATTAAACCACTGACAACTAAATGAGTCTTTTTCAAGGACAAACTCAATACTTTCAGCAATGATTCTATCGTCTTCAATGATTAGTATGTGCTGCATTTAAGTCAGATTTAAAGAGATAAAGATAATATTGTAGTTTAAAAACAAAATAAAAAGAGAATCTTCATAAAATCTCCATCAAAACTTCACCTATAAAACATTTGATATTTACTTTCAACGCCTATGATGATTATATTGTTTTTAGTTTATTGGAGAAATTGCAACGAAAACCCCTTTACGTTGAAACTTGAATTTAGTAATTATTTATAAAAATTTAATTATTCTCTGATAACTAAAAACAATGTTACTAAAGATTGTTAATTAAAGTGTGAAAAAGTTTTTAAAAAAACCTCGAGTATTTATGTCACTCTCTCTCCGTTTGGCAATGAGGTTCCTGCTTTAGTTGTTAGGCCACTCCTACCTTCCAACTAAAGCATTTTTTCTGGAATTATATATGAATCATGCATTAGATCAAAGTACAGTTAAAAATTCAAGAGAAAGCAAAGCAAGTGCATATTGCAGAAGAAATAATATCAATGAATATCAATTTAAAAAAGCTGTAGCTTGGTACCGCAGCGCAATTAAAAATTCAAAAAAAGTTGAAAAACTGACACAAGTTTAGAAGCTTAATTACAAATTTAAATTATATTTTTTAAATTTAAATATAGATTTTAATAAGGTATTATTTTTTTGTATGTGTCATAAATCAGTTAAAGTTATATCGTTAATTGTATTTTTTTTGGTTACCTCTTCCTCTTCTTTAGCTGCATTAAAAGTTGGCGATAGAGCGCCAAATTTCAGCCTAAGAGATCAAAATAACCTTACCCATGAACTAAATGATTACAAGAGTAATTGGGTTGTTTTGTATTTTTATCCAAAAGATGGCACTCCAGGATGCACAACTCAGGCATGTGACTTTAGAGATGCAGTCAAACGCATTATTGCAAGTAAATCTGTTGTTTTTGGAGTAAGCCTTGATAGCGTTGAGTCTCACAAGCTTTTTTCGGATAAAAACAAACTACCATTCTCTCTATTGTCTGATGAAACAGGAGAGGTAGCAAAATTATACGACTCATTAAGAAATTTTCTTGTCTATAAAGCTGCAAAGAGAAATACTTTTATTATTAATCCTAAAGGATTAGTTGCTAAAATTTATCTATCTGTAGACCCTAAAACGCACTCTGAAATGGTTTTAAATGATCTAGGGAATTTACAAGACTAACTACTAACTTTTAGAACCTTCCTTTCCTATAAATTAATCAACGCAAGTTTGGCCTCTTTTGTCATTTTTTTGATTACAGCTTCTCTCTGCAGAGCCTTACTCCTTGACAAGGGCTCTTCTTGATAAACTAATCTGCATGGCTGATGTGACCTTGTATATTTAGCCCCACCTTTACTCTCTCCTCTGTGCTGTTTAAGGCGCCTCTCAAGATCGTTAGTAATCCCACAATAAAGGCTTTTATCGCCACATTCAAGTAAATAAACTATCCAATTATTTTCAGAAATAATGACCATAAAAAATCTTTTTACCATGTTTGTTAAATATTGTATTAAATTCTATTTAAAATGCGCATTTTTTAAGTAAATATTTCATGATAAACTGAAATATTTTTAATGATTTTTGTCTAAATTTAATTCAAAAAGAAATTTATATGTTAGGTAGTGTAATTCGTACAACTTGGCCACTATTTCTAGGAATACTTTTTATAGGATTAGGAAACGGCCTGCAAGGAACTTTAAGTAGCTGGCGTGCAGACTTTGAGGGTTTTTCGGTTTTAACCACAGGTCTAGTAATGTCAGGGTATTTTATCGGACAATTAGCCAGTTCTATTTTGTCACCTAAACAAATTAAAAAGACCGGTCAAATTCGAACATATGCTGCATACGCCTCTATAGCTTCCACTGCAATTTTAATTCAAATATTGTTTATTGAGCCTCCTGTCTGGTTTGTCGCTAGGTTTTTATCAGGTTTTTGTATTGCTGGCATTATGATTATAGTTGAAGGATGGTTAAATTCAATTTCTTCAAACGAAAATCGAGGTCAAATTTTTTCAATTCACATGATTGTTGTTTGGGGAGGTTTGGCACTTGCTCAAGGCTTATTTGCCGTCGATGATCCTACAGGTGTTAGTCTTTTCCTGTTGGCATCTATATTACTATCAATTTCATTAATACCAATTCTTTTAACGGAAATTAAAGCACCAGAAATGGATGTGCAAGAATCTCTAGGCCTTCGAGCCTTATGGAAAGCATCACCATCGGGTGTGGCAACGATTGGCTTATCTGGATTAGCCTCTGCCGGTTTTTTTGGAGTTGGAACGATTTATGCTGTCAAGGCAGGATTATCAGTGTCTGAAACGGCACTCTTTATGACACTTTTTATTGGTTTTGGAGCGCTTTCTCAATGGCCTTTAGGTTGGCTGTCAGATAAGATTGATCGAAGAAAAGTCATTATGTTTTGTTGTGCCACTGTTATTTGTATTTGCATAGTTTTAGCATCATTCGAATTTACTAGCATAATTCTTCTAATATTAAGTGCTCTAGTAGGTGCTTTCACCTTGCCACTATATTCCCTTGGCGTGGCACAATCCAATGATCGTCTGGAACCAAAACAAATGATCAGTGCGAGCGGAACTATCGTTCTTGTGTTTAGTGTTTTTGCAGCACTAGGGCCATTTACAATGAGTTATTTTCTTGAACTCTTTGAAATGTTTGGGTTTATGATCTATATGGGCATTGTTCATTTGGTTATTGCTGTTACAGTGTTAATCATGATGTTTATTAATAAGGACGTTGATGAATCTGATCAATCTGACTTCCAGGTTATGGCACAAAGACCAAGCTTAGTAGCAATGGAGGTTATCGCTGAAGAGGCGATAGAGTCCCAAGCTCAAGCTGAATCTGATAGTTAATTATTTATTATGAATTGAAACTATTCTTCTACTGTTGGTTGATTAAGGCCCCTTTGAAAAACCATAATTAAGGCCCCTTTACTTGAAAAAGAAGAATGTTGGCTTCCTGGTTCAAAAGATACAAAGTCACCTCTTTTGAAAACCATACCATCTGAATCAATTAATTCACCTTCTACAATTAAAAACTCTTCATAGCCTAAATGAGTATGTGGAATGGTTTGGGCTCCAGCATCCATCTTTAATACATAACTCCCATGACCTGAAGATTTATCGTAACTAATGATGTGCCAGCTCATCTTTGGAACTGGAGAGCCATAGCGGTCAAAGGGTTTAAATTCAACATTGTGAATGTCTGTTATTATTCGGTCATGCATAGTGTTATTAAATGTTATTAGAGTAAAGGTTTTAGCCAGTTATCTTCAGCATAGTGACAATTTTTATCTATCAAATGAAGACTAAATGCTTGTCTAGACCTGTCTGAAGTGTTTGCAGAACTATAATGAGGTAGTTGACCATGCAATACAATAAGGGTACCTGCCTTGACTTCTAGTAGGTCAAGGGCATTGTCAGGCCAAGGACTATCATCTAATATCTCAAATTCTGTGCCACCATTTGAAGATAATTTAAAGCGTTTTTTAAGTGGTATTGAATGACCACCAGTTATGGCTTGTAAACAACCGTTTTCTTTGTTTGCATCCTCTAGGGCAACCCAAAAACCGATGCAGCTCATTGGGGTGGTATATAAGAAGCTTGAATCTTGATGAAGTCCTACTTCACCACCAATACTTGGCTGCTTGAAAATATGCATAGATTGCAATTGTTGAGGATCTTTAATACCTAACTGTATCCCTAATTCTGGAAAGTTTAATTCTTTAATAACTTCCTTATAAACTGGGTCTAATACATGTTGTGCATGACCTATTTTATTGATTGATTGATGTTTTGGTACCGTAAAGTTCCCATCTTCATCAATCGCTTTCTCTTCAAAAAAAAATCGAATTTTATCACCTGAGCTTAAAAAATATTCATCGCTCGTTCTTTCCTGTTCATTAGTAGTAAATACTGAACGTGAAGAGGGTGGTTCAAATTCATCAATTAATTCTTCAGCTCGATTCATTAAAAGATTTCTTTGCCTCTGATCAATATAGTTTTCTATAACTAGATAGCCATTTTTATTAAAAGATTCTATTTGATCTAATGTAATCATGAGTTTAGAGAAAAATAAATCAAGAATTAATTGAATGTATTATATTAGTATTACTCTAAATTAGACGTAGGATTTGTAAACTCTGTTTGTGATTTTAGTAAAGATCTCATAAGAGATAGTGCTGCAATGTTCAGCAACTTCATCTATAGAAATATTTTCACCAAAGAGTTCAACGCAATCGCCTATTTGAGGATTTGGTACGCCAGTTAAGTCTATGGTTATCATGTCCATTGAAACTCTTCCAGCAATTTTACTTTTAACTCCATTAATGTATACAGGTGTTCCATCTTCTGCGCTTCGTGGGTATCCATCCGCATAACCAATAGCGACAACGCCAATTAATGTGTCCTGTTTACAAATATAGCGACAACCATAACCAATTGATTGCCCTACCTTAAAGCTTTTAATTGATATAAGGACTGAGGACAGCGTCATTGCTGGCGTTAGTTTATTTAGAAAGGTTTTTTTTGGAAATGGTGAAGATCCATAAAGCATAATGCCTGGTCGGGTATATTCTCTATGAGATTCACTCAACGACATAATTGCTGCTGAATTTGCCAATGAAGTAGAATATTTCTTTGAGTATAGGGTTTTATCAAAATTGCTGATCTGCTCATTAGTTGACGTGCTATTTATATCATCGGCACTGGAGAAATGAGTCATCAGAGTTATTTGGCCAATTTTTTCACTTTCTTCTAGTAGATTTATTGCATTGATAAATTCTTCTCCCTGGAAACCTAGTCGACCCATACCAGAATCATATTTAACAAAAACATCGACTGATTTATTAAATTGATTATCAAGAAGCCATTGAAGCTGTTTTGAATTACATACTGTAACAATTAGATTATATTTTTCAATAAGTTTAACTTCAGATACTTCAAAAACACCCTCCATTAACAATATAGGAGTTTTATCGATTCCAGAGTTTCGTAGCTCTATAGCCTCTTCAGTGCATGCAACTCCATAGCAATCAGCACAATCTTCTAGGTGACTTGCAACTTTAATTGCTCCATGACCATAAGCATTAGCTTTAACAATCGCTATCGCTTTAGCATTAGGCGATAGCGATTTTGCATATAAGTAGTTTTTCTTAATTGCATTAAGATTGATAGAAGCGATGCATCTTCTAGGCATAATTCAAAGATGTTTTGTTAGCATAGTTATAGCGACTCATATCAATACCCTCCATAGATATTTCAGATTCAATACCTGAAATTAGGCTTGCTAATAGTTTGCCTGAGCCGACAGACATTGTCCATCCGAAAGTCCCATGTCCAGTATTTAGATATAAATTAGAGTAGGGGGTAGGGCCAATAATAGGAGTTCCATCAGGCGTACTTGGACGGAAGCCAGTCCAAAATTTAATGTCATTACACTCTTTATAGGCATATGGAAAAATTTTATTTAGTCCATCTTTTAAAGATTGAAGAGATTTCTCTCTAAGGTTTTCATTAAAGTCTGTTAAATGTGCGGTTCCAGCAACTCTAATATTGTCGCCAAGCCTTGTTATACCAATCTTATTTTTGTCATCCATTATTGTAGACTGTGGAGCGTCTTTATCTTCAAGAACAGGCAAAGTAATTGAGTAACCCTTGACAGGGTAGACAGGAATATCGATACCTATATTAGCGAGAATTTTTGATGAATGACTTCCAAGAGAAATTGAGTAACTATCAGATGTCAATTCTCCTTTATTTGTTTTTATTGCCGATACCTTGTTTTTCTCCAATAGGATAGATTCTATATGGGTATTAAATTCAAATTTAACCCCTATTTCAAGGCATTTTTTATAGATTTCATTTGTAAAAAGGTAACAGTTACCTGTGTAATCATTTTTAAAACGCATGCCACCTGCAAGTTTGTTTTTAACATGTTGAAGGCCTGGTTCGACTTGGATACAACCATTTACATCTAGACGTTCGTATTGAATATTAAACTTCTCTAAAATTGAAATATCGTGTTTAACTTTTTCAAGCTCTTTAGAACTCCAAAATAGTTGTAAAGAGCCTTGTTTTCGTTGCTCATAATGAATATCTATTTCTTTTTCCAGCTCTAATAAGCATTTTTGAGAATAGTTTGCTACTCTTAGCATTCGACCTTTGTTCATTTCGTAACTTGTTGGATTACAGTTTTTGAACATTCGATACATAAACTTAGCAGTTTTAATGCTAATATTTGGGTTAATAACAAGAGGGGAGTTCCCAGTTAGGGCCCATTTAATCAAACTAAGAGATAAGCCAGGAGATGCCCAGGGCGATGAAAATGCATACGATAGTTGCCCTGCATTGGAATGACTAGTTTCCATTGCGACGCTATTCTGTCTATCTATAACAGTAACATCATGACCTTGTTTGGCAAGGAAGTAGGCAGAGGTTGTGCCAATAACTCCGGCACCTAAAACCAGCACTTTCATTCTTTTTAAAGATTAAACAAAAAGGTAATTTTACCACCGAGAAATCATCGAAAACTCCCGAACAATGGAGTCAAACGAAGGATTGTTTTTTATATTATAAAAAAGTAGTATTAAGTTGTTAAATGATTAAAAAAAAGTCGGTAAAATCAGAGGTTAATCTCTTATTTGGAACCCATTATGTTTGATAAAAATCTAACATTAAGTGATGTTGATCCTGACATCGCAAAAGCAATAAATGGTGAAGTCGAAAGGCAAGAAGCACATATTGAATTAATCGCATCTGAAAACTATACTTCTCCAGCTGTTATGAGTGCTCAGGGATCGCAGCTTACCAATAAATATGCTGAAGGCTACCCTTATAAACGTTATTATGGCGGTTGTGAGTATGTTGATCGTGTTGAAGAGTTAGCTATAAATCGCGCTAAAAAGTTATTTGGAGCTTCATATGCCAACGTTCAACCTCATTCTGGATCTACTGCAAACGCTGCAGTTTTTCAAGCATTATTAGTTCCAGGAGATACAATTCTAGGAATGAGTTTAGCGCATGGTGGTCACTTAACTCATGGCGCTGCACCCTCATTCTCAGGTAAAAATTTTAACGCAATACAGTATGGCTTAAATGAAGCAACTGGTGAGATTGATTATGATGAAGTTGAGCGCTTAGCGCTTAAACACAAACCAAAGATGGTTATTGCTGGATTTTCTGCATATTCTCGTGTCATCGACTGGAATCGCTTTAGATTAATTTCTGATATGGTTGGTGCATACTTATTTGTTGACATGGCCCATGTAGCTGGCCTAATTGTAACGGGTGACTACCCATCACCAATAGATATTGCTGATGTTTGTACAACGACTACTCATAAAACTTTGAGAGGTCCTCGCGGAGGATTGATTGTAGCAAGAGCTAACGAAGAGATCGAGAAGAAGCTGAATTCGGCAATTTTCCCTGGAATTCAGGGTGGCCCATTGATGCACATTATTGCTGCGAAGGCTGTTGCCTTTAAGGAAGCGATGAGTGACGAATTTAAAACCTACCAGAAACAAGTTGTAATAAATGCTAGAGCTATGGCTAACACATTCATTGAGAGAGGTTATGATGTTGTTTCGGGTGGAACCGATGATCATTTGTTTTTAGTAAGCTTTATTGAGCAAGGCTTAACCGGCAAATCTGTTGATGCAGCGCTTGGTTCTGCACACATTACTGTTAATAAAAATTCAGTACCTCATGACCCTCAATCTCCTTTCGTAACAAGTGGAATCCGTGTTGGAACTCCAGCTGCAACGACTCGAGGTTTTGGCGAGAAAGAGTGTATAGATATTACTCACTGGATTTGTGATATTTGTGATGATATTGAAAATACCTCGGTTGTAGATGAGGTTAGAGCAAAAGTTGAATCTCTTTGCTCAAAATTTCCTGTTTATCAGTAGTAAAGATGCGATGCCCTTTTTGTCAATCAGATGACACCAAGGTATTAGATACAAGGCTGCTTGATGATGGATCACAGGTTCGTCGTCGTCGCGAGTGCGTAGCTTGTGGGGAAAGACATTCTACTCGTGAAACAGTCGATTTAAACCTTCCAAGGCTTATAAAAAGTGATGAATCAAGACAAACTTTTAGCGAAGATAAGTTACGTTCAGGTCTATTAAAAGCACTTGAAAAGAGGCCAGTTTCAACTTCAAAAATTGAAACAGCTATCCAAAAAATTCAGCGCAAACTGATGGCTCAAAATGAAAGAGAGGTGTCTTCATCTATTCTCGGTGAATGGGTGATGGATGAATTAAGAGCATTAGATGAGGTTGCTTATATAAGGTTTGCTTCAGTTTATAGGCAATTTCAAGATGTTGAAGCCTTCAAGAGTGAAATTGATAAATTGATGAAAAAATAATCTTTTAAGTGAATACAGCAAATGGCTAAAACTAAAATCGAGTTCGTTTGTAGAGAGTGCGGAGCATCTCACCACCAGTGGGCAGGACAATGTTTAGAATGTAAAGAATGGAACACACTTGAAGAAATAGTTATTACTCATACGACATCATCTAAGTCTGAAATTCTGAAAGACCTGCCCGCATCAAAAGTTCAAAATTTATCTGAAATAACAACACAAAATAAAGAAAGGTTGTCAACAGGCTTGAGCGAACTTGACCGTACTTTAGGTGGTGGCTTGGTTGATGGCTCAGTGGTTCTTATTGGTGGTGACCCTGGTATTGGTAAGTCAACTTTAATTTTGCAAGCACTTGCAGTTATTAATACTACAAATACCACGTTATATGTCAGTGGTGAAGAGTCAGCTGAACAGGTTAGCGAAAGAGCTATCAGACTAGAAATCAAAGAAGATATATTGTTTATAAGCGAAACTCATTTAGAGAAAATTTTAAAGCTTTCGAAAGACGTTCAACCTAAAGTCATTGTTATTGATTCTATTCAAACAATGGTTACTGATATCTCTTCTTCTGCCCCTGGTTCTGTAACTCAAGTGCGTGATTGTGCAGCACAGCTTACACAATATGCAAAACAAACCAATACTGTCCTTTTACTGATTGGTCATGTCACAAAAGGTGGGGCACTCGCTGGTCCTAGAATCTTGGAACATATGGTTGATGCCGTTCTTTATTTTGAGGGTGATCCGGGTGGTCGTTATAGAATTATTAGAGCAGTAAAAAATCGCTTTGGAGCTGTTAATGAAATCAGTGTCTTTGCTATGGGTGAAAAAGGCCTTCAACAAATCAGTAACCCTTCTTCTATTTTTCTTTCAAATCAAGAAAATCCATCATCTGGATCAATGGTTATGGTTACTAGAGAAGCTACAAGACCTTTGCTGGTAGAGATACAAGCACTAGTTGATCAAGCCAATGGTAGTCCAAAAAGAGTAAGTGTTGGTCTAGATCAAAACCGATTGTCTCTTCAGCTTGCAATACTACATAAACATTCTGGTATATCAACTTTTGATCAGGATGTTTTTATTAATGTAGTTGGCGGAATAAAAGTTAGCGAGACTGCTTCAGATCTTGTGGTAATGTTAGCAATAGTTTCTAGCCTTAGAGATAAAGTGATTCCAAATAATTGGATAGCTTTTGGGGAGGTTGGACTTACTGGTGAGGTGCGCCCAGTTTATAACGCTATGGAGAGGCTATCGGAAGCACAAAAGCAAGGATTTGAGGTAGCAATCATTCCGAAAGGAAATGCACCTAAAAAATCGATCAAAGGCCTTAAAATAGTTACAGTTGGATACCTATATCAAGCAATTCAATACTTACTAGAGAATAGTTAGTTTTTTACAGATCAATGCCTTTTTGAGCTCTGATATTTGCCCTAAAAGCGTGCTTTATATCTTTAACCTCACTTACAGTGTCAGAAGCCTTAATAATGCCTTCACTAGCCGCTCTTCCAGTTATTACCACGTGTTGGTCTTTTGGCCTATTAGATAAGGCTTTAAGGATTGCTTTTTCATCGAGATAGTTGTAATTAATCATGTAGGTCATTTCATCAAGAACGACAAGGTCAATATCTGGATTAGCTAAAAATTTTTCAGCCTCATTCCAAGTTTCGATTGCCTTTTGTTTGTCGAGATCTTGATCTTGTGTATCCCAAGTAAAGCCGCTCTGCATATGAGAAGATAAAACATTTTGATGATTATCGAGAAAAAGGTCCTCGCCAGTCTCCTGTTCTCCCTTTAAGAATCTTACTAAAGCAACTTTCATGTCGTATCCAAGGGCTCTACAAATCATTCCCATGGCGGATGAAGATTTACCCTTCCCATTCCCAGTTAAGAGGACAATAATTCCTTTATCAATATTTGCTTCTTCGATTCTAGAGTCAATAAATTCTTTTTTACGTTGCATTCTTTTTTTGTATGTTGTTTTCATATTTTATCTCGATTGAAAATATTCACTATATTAAGACTATCTTGAGAACATATTAATTTTAGAATGTATATGTTAAACCTACAATAGCTATAAGAAAATATATTTAATTGAACTTAACAATTCAAAAAAAACAATGCTTAGAAGTCATTACTTGCCTTAGGTAAAATAATGATTATCAAATAAAATAACACCTTTCTTATGAGTCAAATATATAACTTTAGTGCTGGACCATCAGCTCTACCAAGCTCTGTATTAAAAAAAATTCAAAGCGAACTTCTCGAGTTTAGAGATGCAAAAGCATCGGTAATGGAAATCTCTCATCGTGGCGTTGATTTTATGGAATTAACTAAAAAAGCCAAAAAAAATTTAAGAAATATAATGAATATTCCAAGCAACTACGAGGTTTTGTTTTTGCAGGGTGGCGCTTCTCAGCAATTTTCTATGGTTCCTATAAATCTATTGAAAAATAAAAAGAGTGCTAACTATGTCAATACGGGGCTTTGGTCACAGAAAGCAATCCTTGAGGGTTCTCGCTACTGTAGGGTTAATGTCTGTAGTGATAGCAAATCTAATGGGTTTACTGATATTGAGGATTTCTCTGATTGGAATATAGATCCGGATGGTGCGTATTTGCACTTTACTCCCAATGAAACTATTGCTGGACTTGAGTTTGACTATATCCCTGAAGTAGATATGCCAGTTGTAGCAGATATGTCATCTTCGATACTTTCTAGGCCTATAGATGTTTCTAAGTTCGGAGTGATTTATGCTGGCGCACAGAAAAATATGGGAATATCTGGTTTGACAATTGTTATTGTAAGAGAAGATTTATTGGGCCAAGCTATAAGTAACCAGCCCATTCTCTTTGATTATTCTATTCAAGCTCAAAATGATTCAATGTTTAATACTCCGTGTACTTTTGCTTGGTATGTTGCGTCCCTAGTTTTTGAATGGATAAATGATTTTGGTGGGCTAGAAGCTATCAAAGTTCATAACAAGAGAAAATCTGAGTTACTTTATAAAGCCATAGATTCATCTGATCTTTATTCCAATAAGGTATCCAATAAATATCGCTCTCGGATGAATGTGCCTTTTTTATTATCTGATCCAACTCTCGATCAATTATTTGTAAAAAAAGCCCTAGAATCTAATTTATTAGGCCTTAAAGGTCATAAAACTGTTGGCGGTATACGTGCAAGCATCTATAATTCAATGGAATTTAAGGGTGTTGAAGCTTTAGTTGCTTTTATGGGTGAGTTTGAAAAGAGTTGCGCTTAGATAAAAGCAAATACTAAAGAGTAACCAAAGTACACTTAAATCTAATAAAATTTACAACTAGAATGAAACACAAGTCACTTGAAAATTTAAGATCAGAAATCGATGCTTTGGATCAGAAGATTCAATTGCTCATTGCTGATCGTGCTGATCTTGCAGCGGAGGTTGCTTTAGTAAAAAAAGAATCTAACAAGCAAAGCGCTTTTTATCGTCCTGAAAGAGAAGCTCAAGTTCTTAATAAAGTTATTAAAAGAAATAAGAGCTTACTTAAAGATAAAGATATTGCATTAATTTTTAGAGAAATAATGTCTGCCTGTCTCGCACTTGAGCAACCCCTTAAGATAGCTTTTCTGGGTCCTGAAGGAACTTTTACACAAGAAGCCGCATTAAAGCATTTTGGTCACGGAGTCTCAACGCTTGATTGTGGAACTATTGACGAAATTTTTCATCAAGTAGAGACCGATAATGCACAATATGGTGTTGTTCCTATTGAAAACTCTTCTAATGGTGTTATTGGTACAACGCTTGATATGTTGTATAGTCATGACCTTAATATTTGTGGTGAAGTTGAAATTGCTGTTGCTCATCATTTGATGATGCAGGATCAATCCCAAGAAATTGAAATAATTTATGCTCATCAGCAGGCCCTTGATCAATGCCATCGATGGCTATCTAACCACTACCCTAAAACTGAATTAAGGCCTGTAGCGTCTAATGCTCTTGCTGCACGTATGGTTAAAGATGAACCAAATGCAGCAGCCATTGCATCGATAGCTGCGCTTAATATTTACGGACTTCAAAGAGTTGAAAAAAACATTGAAGATAAAGCTGGAAACGTTACTCGCTTTATTGTTCTTGGCAAGGATGAGGTTCCTCATGGTGAGAATGATAAAACTTCATTACTGGTTGTTACTAAACACGAGTCGGGCGCTTTGTTTGATTTATTAGAGCCATTTAAATCCAATAATATAAACCTACTGCAACTCGCTAGACATCCTATTCCTGGAGTTAAATGGGAGTATTTGTTCTTTATTGATATTGAAGGGCATCAAAGCGAAGAAGACGTTCAAAGTGCAATTTTAAAAGTAAAACAGAACGCTTCAAAACTAAACATTCTGGGATCTTATCCGATCGCAATTTTATGAATGCATGCGAATCTATTCTTGGCTTGAATCCATATCAAGGAGGAAAGCCAATTGAAGAGCTTGAGCGAGAGCTGGGTATTACAAATATTACTAAGCTCGCCTCAAATGAAAACCCTTTAGGAGTCAGCCAAAAGGTTATCGAGGCAATCGAAAGCTCATTATCAGATATAAATCGATATCCTGATGGTAATGCTTTCGAATTAAAGAAGGCTATAAGTGATCACTTAATGGTTACCTCTGAAATGATTTCTCTTGGTAATGGTTCAAACGAATTGTTGGAATTAATAGCTCGGGTTTTTGTTTGTGAAAAGACTGATGAGGTTATATTTTCTCAGTATGCATTTGTTGTATACCCTCTAGTGACTCAAGCCCTTGGTGCGACACCAAAAATTGCACCTGCAAATAACTATGGCCATGATTTAAATGCAATGTTAGGCTTGATCAATGAAAATACTAAGCTTATTTTTATTGCGAACCCCAATAACCCAACAGGGACCCTTATAAGCGATGAAGAGGTTTATAGTTTTTTGGATAAAGTCCCTAAACATATTCCAGTTGTCTTAGATCAAGCTTATTTTGAATATTTAAATATCGATGATGAAGCTATTGGTTGGCTTGAAATCTTTGAAAATTTAATCATTACTCGTACATTTTCGAAAGCTTATGGGCTAGCGGGACTTAGAGTAGGGTATTCAATATGTAATAGCAAAATCTCCGACTACATTAACCGTGTTAGAGAGCCTTTTAATGTGAACAATACGGCACAAGTTGCTGCAATTGCGGCGCTGTCTGATATGGATTTTTTACAAAAATCAGTAAATATAAACAATGATGGATCTAAGCAATTAGTAGATGGCTTCAAGCTTTTAGATTTAAAATATATACCTTCATTTGCAAACTTTATAGCAGTTAAGTTTAATGATGCATTACAAACATATAATGATCTTCTTAGAGAGGGGGTTATTGTACGCCCAGTAGAGATGAGTAATTATTTAAGAATTTCGATTGGAACTGCTAAAGAAAATGAACATCTACTTAGCGCTTTAAAAAAGATACTATGATTAAAAAAATCACAATAATCGGTGTTGGATTGATAGGTGGTTCTCTTGCAAAGGCTATAAAGAAAAATAACTTAGCTGAGGTTGTATTTGGATTTGGAAGAAACCTATCTCGACTTGAGAGTACTCAAAAAAGCAATATTATTGATCAATATTCAATAGACATAAGTGAAGCACTGAATGGTGCAAGTATTGTAGTCATAGCAACTCCAGTTGGCACCTTTAATTCAATACTTAGAGAATTAAAGCCTTACATTACAGAAGGCATGATTATTACTGATGTAGGTAGCACTAAAATGGGTATCGCTAAGGCAGCACGAGAAATATTAGTAGAGATGGCGAGTTGTTTTGTTCCAGCTCACCCTATTGCTGGTAAAGAGAAGAGCGGATTTGAATCAAGTGATGCAGAACTATTTTTAAATAAAAAAGTTATCATAACACCGCTTGAAATAAATACTGATAAGACAATCAATAGTCTCAAAAAATTGTGGGAAGATGTTGGTGCTGACGTAGATTTTATGAGCGCTCACTCTCACGATGAATTATTAGGGATGACATCACATTTGCCACACATGCTGGCTTTTTCCTTGGTTAACTATCTTATTACTCAAAATCCAAGTGCGTCTATTTATGCAGCAGGAGGATTTAAAGATTTTTCTAGAATTGCCTCTGGTGATGCGGTAATGTGGAGAGATATTTGCTTGAATAACCGAGATCAAATTATCGCTCACATTAAGAGCTACCAAGAAACTTTGAGTGCTTTAGTAGATGCAATTGATAATCAAGATAAAGATAAACTTGAGTCTTTCTTTCGTGATGCAAAAACTACACGTGACTCATGGGTAGGATAGGGCGATTAAATGGCTAATTTTATAGCCTCACCTGGTGATTTTTTAAAGGGTTCTATCAAAGTTCCGGGGGATAAATCTATCTCACACCGCTCAATTATGCTTGGCTCTATTGCTAATGGGGTCACAAATGTGTCAGGCTTTTTAGAGGGTGAGGATAGCCTTGCAACTTTGAATGCATTTAAAGATATGGGAGTTAAGATAGAAAGGGAAGGCTCCAACGTTGTCATTAATGGTGTTGGTATGAATGGTTTAAGACCCTCTTTAAAGCCGCTAAACTTAGGCAATTCAGGTACCTCAATACGACTAATGACAGGACTTTTAAGCGCACAAATCTTCGACTCTACTCTTTGTGGTGATGAATCACTCTCTAAGCGGCCTATGGCGAGGATTATTGATCCTCTTAGTGAAATGGGTGCAATAATTAAAAGTTCTGACTCAATGCCTCCTTTATCGATCAGTGGCAACCAAAAACTTTCTGCTTTAAAGTACACACTCCCTGTAGCCTCAGCGCAAATCAAATCTTGTCTACTGTTAGCGGGACTTTACGCTGATGGAGAGACTTGCATTACAGAAAATGCAACCACAAGAGATCATACGGAAAGAATGCTGAGAGGCTTTGGATATCAAGTAACTTCATCTAGCGGCCAGGTTTCTTTGACTGGTGGAGGACAATTACAAGGCTGTGATATAGAAGTTCCAAGCGATATCTCATCTGCTGCCTTCTTTATTGTTGCTGCTAGCATCGCTAACAATGCAGATATTACACTAGAAGCTGTCAACATCAACCCAACCAGGACTGGTGTAATTGAGATTCTTAAACTGATGGGGGCAAATATTGAGCTAAACAATCAAAGAGAGGAGGCTGGTGAATTAGTAGCTGATATAAGAGTCTACTCTTCTAGCCTTAAAGGAATTACTATTCCAAAGGAGCTTGTTCCACTTGCAATTGATGAATTTCCAGCTATCTTTATTGCTGCAAGTTGTGCTCATGGAGAAACCCTTTTGACTGGTGCTAAAGAATTAAGAGTGAAAGAATCTGATCGCATCCAAGTTATGTCTGATGGCTTGTCATCTCTAGGGATAGAAAATGAAGTTTTGGAGGATGGAATTAGAATTAAAGGTGGTGAATTTCAAAAACAAACATCTATTATTAAGTCCCACCATGACCATCGCATCTCCATGGCATTTGCAGTTGCATCCGTTAGATCGAATTTTGAGATTGATATTGAAGGCGTTGACAATGTAAAAACATCTTTTCCAAACTTTGTTGAACTAGCTAATCAGGTTGGAATGAATCTCATTGAAACTCAATAACTTAATGTTCAACTTGTTATAATACTTTTTTTAAAAAATAAACCAATCTATGACTATTAATAACGCAGAATCTTTCTTTGCATGGGATGTCCTTTCATGGCTTTTTATAGCAATGTTTCTGGCAATTATTATTGTGCTGATTGATCTCTTTTTTAACTCCAAATCTAAAAATCAAGAATCCATAGAGAGTAGTAATAATAAATCAAAGATTGGTAAGTTTTTTTACTTCATAATCTTTTTAAAATTTTCAAAATCTGAAAAATACACTCACAGACCTAAAGTTGTACAGTGGTCGATTGAGCTTTTTCCTGTTCTATTATTGGTCTTAATTTTTCGTGGCTTTATATTTGAGCCATTTCGAGTACCATCAAATTCTATGATGCCTACGCTTTTGACAGGTGATTTTATCTTAGTTAATAAGTTTGACTATGGCCTTAGACTACCTATAACTAATACTAAAATAATTGAATTCTCAAAACCAGAGAGGGGTGATATTATTGTTTTTCGCTACCCAAACTATGAGCGCAATCCTGGGTATTCTGGTGTAGATTTTATTAAACGAGTTGTTGCACTTCCTGGTGATGTTATTTCTTATGAAAAAGATCAACTAATAATTAATGCTAAAGCCATTGATTACAATAAAGTTGGTTCTTATATTGGTGTTGATTCAGGCAAGCCTATGAATCGTTATCGCTTAGTTAGGGAACTTATCGAATCTGCCAATCATGATATTTTGTTGCACCCTTCAGGATACTCAAAAGATTTACCTGAGATCACAATTCCTGATGGGCATTATTTTGTAATGGGTGATAACAGATCTCATAGTAGTGACTCACGATTCTGGGGATTTGTTCCTGAAGAGTTTATTCTTGGAAAGGCGATTGGTATATGGATGCACTGGGACTGGAATTACAACACAATGCAGTTTAGCCGAATAGGTGGGTTTGATTAGTCAACCTGAGTCTAATTAAATGTAAAAGCCTTTCATAAAGAATACTTATGAAAGGCTTTTTTTATTTGACTACCTGTAGACTTTTAACGCCTTTAAAGCATTGATAGCTTCATGAATAAAGTAATCCCCCTTAAGAAGATCGACGTACTCTTGGTCTCTCTTTTCAGCTATTTCGTCCTGCACTTTTAGAATTTCTTCCTCTGATAACTCAGTAGGATCTTCCGCTGACAAGGCATTTTTTAAATCTTTTTCTTGTGAGCTAAAGTCGATTGAATCCTCATCTTCATCATTATCAAGAAATATGTTTTCTAGTTCAATATCAGGCGTAATTCCTTTAGACTGTATAGAACGACCTGAAGGTGTATAGTACCTTGCAGTTGTGAGTTTAAGGCCGAATCCATCCTGCAAATTTAGCATAGATTGGACAGAACCTTTACCGAAAGATTCTTCACCCATAATAATGGCTCGTTTGTGATCTTGAAAGGCCCCTGCAACGATCTCAGATGCTGAAGCAGAGCCTTTGTTCATTAAAATAGCTATCGGAGCACCATTAAGGATATCACCCGGTGTTGTCGGGTAAGAGATGTTAGAGCTTGGCATTCTTCCTTCTGTATAGACCACGATGCCAGTTTCATCAATAAAAAGATTAGAGATATCAATTGCAGAGTCCAGTAAGCCTCCAGGATTATTTCTTAGATCAATAATCAAGGAATCAAGCTCACCCTCATTCTGATCAACTAAATCAGAAATAATACTCTCTACCAATTCTGAGGTAGGTCTTTGAAATTGAGCAATCCTTAGATATCCAATACCTTCATCAAGAATGAGGCCTTTTGCAGAGGTAATAGTAATTATTTCTCGAGTTATTTCAACAACAAATGGTGCGATATCGGGCCTCCCAATAGTCAACTTCACTTTCGTCCCTGGAGCCCCCCTCATAAGTTTAACGCCTTCTTCAAGGCTGATTTGACTCACATTTTGATCACCAATTTTTAAAATAATATCACCAGCTTGAAGGCCCGCTCGATATGCCGGGGTATCGTCTATTGGTGAGATAATTTCAATAAAACTACCTTCTGTTGCAATAACAATACCTAGACCCCCAAATTTGCCCATAGTACTTTCACTTAAATCAGACTGATCTTTTGGCTCTAACAAGACAGAATGAGGATCTAAACCCTCGATTAAACCTTTAATAGCATTATTAAACAATGTTTCATCATCAATTTCATCAACATAGAGCTGTTTAATTTGAGAAAAAACAGATGTGAAGGTATTTAGACCTTCAAAAAAGGATGGTGAATCTAGAGGTGAGTAGTTTTCATCATCTGCAAAAGAGCTACTTGAAGCAACAAAAAAGAGAAAAGAAGAAAGAATAATAGATTTTATTAAAGCTTTTAAGTTTGTCATAATTAAATTAATAGGTATTAAAAAAGGCTGTTAAAGTCATTTTAGGGAATTGTACTTGTTTTTTATTTATTTTAGATGAAGAAATAATATAGTTTTAATAAGAAATTTATACCAATCCTTATAAGTTTTATTTCTGAGCGTAAGCACTCGACTAAAATTATCAGTTACATATTGCGCCCGTAGCTCAGCTGGATAGAGTGTCGGCCTCCGAAGCCGAATGTCGGGTGTTCAAATCACCTCGGGCGCACCAACTATATTTAAGTGATTTATGGAATTTATACTATGAAGCCTACAGATGTTGTTGCTGCCATCATTAAAAAAGAAAACGCCTACTTAATTGTTCAAAGAAATAGAGATAAATATTTGGGCCTTAAGTGGGAATTTCCAGGAGGAAAGGTTGAACCTAATGAAACCTTTCAAGAGGCACTTTCAAGAGAAATTCATGAGGAATTAAATATAGATATTAATATCCATGAAAAACTTGCAGAAGAAAAATATAAAGACAGTGAAATAGACATTGTATTGCATTATTTTCTTTGCTCAATAAAAGATGGAGCCATCAAGCTTAATGAACACGAAGATATGGCATGGATTGATAAAAAAGACTTTGGTAAGTATGACTTTGTTGAGGGTGATGAAAATATTACGTCACTAATTTAATTGCTATACTATTAATACTTTATCATTTCATATTATGAATCATTTATCTTACAAAAGAATAGGAAAAGGCTTTGCTGGTTTAATTGACTTAATACAAAATAAGCATTTTAAAGACTCAGACAAAGTCTTATTTATTCATACTGGTGGTGCCGCTGCATTGCATGCTTATGAATGGGCTTTTAGTTAATAAAAATGCAACTTTTTCGGATTGTCGGAAATACAGGTATGCACTTTCACGTACTTGGAATGGTAAAAAGAAAACTATTTTGTTTATTGGCTTAAACCCGTCAACTGCAGATGAAAAGATAGACGATCCAACTATACGTAGATGTATTAACTATGCTCAAAACTGGGGGTATGGTAGCCTTTTAATGGTCAATCTATTTGCCTACAGGGCAACAATACCTACTGAACTCAAAAAAGTAAGAAATCCGATCGGTAATGATAATGACCTGCACATTATAGAACTTTCAAAAAAGGTCGATTTAGCAGTTGCTGCCTGGGGTAATGAAGGGTCTCTTTTAAACAGAGACAAAGAAATAAAAAAAATACTTCCGAATCTAATGTGCTTAAAAATAAATAAATCTGGTCAACCTGCTCACCCTTTATATCAAAAAAAAGATCTAAAATTAATTAAGTACTCTTGATGGCTATTTTTCAACAAACTACAACCAGTTTGATACACTGAAACATTAATATTGCCTATAATTCTATATGGATAAAAAAAGAACATTTCAATTAAAAAAACTACTGATTAATGACTACATTTAATCTATGAAATACATCGTAATTGATCCAGTAATATTCGACTTGGGTTTTGTAAAGATTTACTGGTATGGTGTTATGTATTTGTTGGCTTTTTTGGCCGCTTATTTTCTTGCTAAATATCGAGCAAAACACAATCAAAACTGGAATATTCGACAAGTTGACGATCTAATTTTTTATGGTGCCTTGGGTGCTGTTCTAGGTGGAAGGCTAGGTTATTTAGTTTTTTATAATTTTTCAATTTTTATCTCAAACCCTTTGACCTTTTTTAATTTCCAAAATGGAGGGATGTCCTTTCATGGTGGCTTTATAGGCGTCTTGCTTGCTATGTTATTTTTTAATAGAAAGTCAAATCATAGTTTTTTTCAAACCACAGATTTTATCGCTCCATTGGTTCCATTAGGATTAGCATTTGGTCGAATAGGTAACTACATAAACGGAGAGCTTTGGGGAAAGATTACCACTAGCCCTTTGGGTCTCTACTCACCTGACCAGAGCGGTCAATGGGCCCATCGATATCCAACGCAGCTCTATGAGGCTTTCCTGGAAGGCTTTGTTTTGTTTGTTATATTATGGATTTTTAGTAAAAAAGATCGGCCAGTTATGGCGATATCGTCTCTATTTTTGATTTTCTATGGAACCTTTAGATTTATAATTGAATTTATTAGGGCTCCAGATTCTCATTTGGGTTATATGGCCCTAGACTGGATAACCATGGGACAGCTATTAAGTTTCCCAATGATTTTGGTTGGATTATATTTGTTTTATAAATCATATTTTTTAAAGGGACGTTCATGAAGCAGTATCTAGATTTTTTAAAGCTTGTAAGAGATACAGGGTCAGAAAAGACTGATAGAACTGGAACTGGAACGAAAAGCCTTTTCGGTTACCAAATGCGCTTTAATCTAAATGATGGCTTCCCTTTAGTGACAACTAAGAGGGTTCATATCCCTTCAGTTGTCCATGAGTTGTTGTGGTTTTTAAAGGGTGACACTAATATTCAGTATTTACAAGAAAACAAGGTTAATATTTGGAATGAATGGGCAGATAAAAATGGTGATTTAGGACCAGTCTATGGCTCACAATGGCGTAAATGGAATAATTTAGATGGCGAAGAGATTGATCAAATTTCAGAAGCAATAAAACTGATAAAATCCTCGCCTGACTCGAGGCGAATTATAGTTTCGAGCTGGAATGTAGGTGAGCTGGATAAGATGGCTCTTGCACCATGTCATACGCTATTTCAGTTCTATGTTGCTGATGGAAAGCTATCGTGTCAACTTTATCAACGAAGTGCTGACATTTTTTTAGGTGTTCCTTTTAATATTGCCTCATATGCCTTATTAACACATATGGTTGCTCAGCAATGTGACCTAGAGGTGGGTGATTTTGTTTGGAGTGGTGGTGATTGCCATGTTTATTCAAATCATTTTGAGCAAGTTAATACTCAACTCAATCGAACCCCTAAAGCACTACCAAGGCTAATTATCAAAAGAAAACCCAATACAATTTTTGATTATGAATATAAAGACTTTGAGTTTGATAATTACATTCATGATGATCCAATTAAGGCGCCAGTAGCGATTTAGCTTGTTATGGAAAAACTACAAAAAAATATTGATTATCATTTCAGTGATGCTGCACTTCTAAAGCAGGCATTAACCCATCGAAGCGTTAACAAAAATAACAATGAAAGACTAGAGTTCCTTGGCGATAGTATCCTTGGCTGCGTTATTTCTCATGAGCTTTATCATCGATTTCCTTTGGTTGATGAAGGTCAACTATCAAGACTTCGTTCATCTTTAGTTAGAGGTCAAACCTTGGCTAAACTGGCAAAAACACTTAATTTATCTGAAACCCTCGTACTGGGCCAAGGAGAGCTTAAAAGTGGCGGATTTAGGCGTGAATCAATCCAGGCAGATGCATTCGAGGCAATCTTGGGTGCAATATTTCTTGACTCTGATTATGCAACTGTTAGCGCTGTTATTTTAAAACTTTATGATGAACTATTAAATAATGCTAGTCCAGGTGACTCATTAAAGGATTTCAAAACTCAACTCCAAGAGCTATTACAAAAAAAAGGGCACTCTCTTCCTATCTATGAGTTAATCAAAACAAAAGGGCAAGATCACAACGCAGTTTTTTACGTGAGCTGCCATATTAAAGAATTTAACCTTAGTGTAGAGGAAAACGCAAAAAGCATCAAAAGGGCTGAGCAGGCTTGTGCAGAATCAATTCTTGTGAGCCTTTCCTCTTTATGAGCTTTCAATCAGGATTTATTGCAGTAGTAGGGCGCCCTAACGTAGGCAAATCAACGCTCATAAACGAACTGATCGGACAAAAACTCTCAATTACTTCTCATAGGCCTCAAACTACAAGGCACCGAATTAATGCAATAGACACTCAATCAAACTACCAAATGATTTTTGTTGACACGCCTGGTATACATATTGGCAACAAAAAAGCAATAAATTCGTATATGAATAAAGCCGCCAGCTCAAGCTTTGCTGATGTAGATATGATTATTTGGCTTGTTGAAGTATTTAAGTGGACAAAAGAAGATGGGCGCGTTTTAGAGCATTTAAATCAAATTGAAGTCCCAGTAATTCTCTGTGTAAATAAAGTCGACAAACTAAATTCAAAAGATCAGGTACTTCCTTATCTAGAAACATTAGGTGATAAGTTTAAAGCTAATGAGGTTTTTCCTTTATCAGCATTCAATCGTAGTGATACAAAAGAATTAAGGAAGCTAATCCTTAAGTATCTTCCTCAGCAAAAAGCTCTCTTTGACTCAGATTACATAACTGATCGCTCTCAAAAGTTTGTTGTATCAGAATTTATTCGAGAAAAATTAATGCGAAACCTTTCCAAAGAGCTTCCTTATGACATAACAGTGGAAATTGAAAAATTTGATTTAGACGGTCAAATGTATAGGATAGCCGCAAGAATTTTTGTTGACAAGCCTTCTCAAAAAAGTATTGTAATTGGTAGTAAAGGGGAGATGCTTAAAAAAATTGGTCAGGAGTCCCGAATAAGTATTGAAGGCTTTTTAGAAAAAAAAGTTTTCTTGGAATTGTGGGTTAAGGTTAGGCAGGGATGGTCTGATGATAAAAGAGCTCTAGCTTCTTTGGGCTATGACTAGAATAGAGAATACGCCAGCTTTTTTAATCCATCGGAGAATGTACCAAGGCAACTCTCTTTTGCTAGACTTTTTTACCGAGCATTACGGTAAGATTCGCTTAATAGCTCGTGGTGCAAGAAGTAAAAAAACATCGCTCCAAATGTTCCAATGCTTAAAAATTTCTTATACGGGTAAGGGTGATTTAAAAAGTCTTACTCAATGGGAATCTAATGATGAGCCACGTCGACTAATGGGAGATGACCTTATAATTGCTATTTATGCCAATGAACTCCTCTCTAGACTCTTACCTCAGGATGATGAATATAAAGCGTTATTTGACTCATATTGGAGCTATATCAAGCAAATTAATAAGCAATCAAGCCCTGAGAAAGAATATTCTCTTAGATTGTTTGAAAATCAACTTCTACAAGAGCTCGGCTATGGTCTAGATTTCAGTGCAGACTATGAAGGCAACCCCATTAACTCGAATATCAATTATGAATTTCATGAGCACCAGGGGTTTTTTGCTAATGCTGATGGTAAAATATTCGGTGACATTCTTTTAAATATTGCCAATGCAAATGAGAATTGTCCTAGTACTGAACAATTGTCTATCTTAAAGATATTGAACCGAAAGAGACTGAAATTGCTTTTGGGTGAAAAACCACTTAAAAGTAGAGAATTATTTTTTGTTAATTAAGTGTAAATTATGAGTATTTTTTTGGGCGTTAATATAGATCATATTGCTACGTTGAGGCAAGCAAGAGGCACCAAATACCCTAGCCTAATAGAGGCGGCTCGAATCTGTGAAGATTCTGGAGCTGATAGTATTACTTTGCACCTAAGAGAGGATAGGCGTCATATTCAAGATAGAGATGTAGAGAACTTAAAATCAAAAATCAAAACTAAAATGAATCTGGAAATGGCTGCAACCGATGAGATGCTCAAGATTGCCTCTAAAATCTCCCCCGAAGATTGTTGTTTGGTACCAGAAAAGCGCCAAGAACTTACAACTGAAGGTGGTTTAGATGTTGCATCCCAGTTATCGCGAATGAAAGATGTATGTGAACAGCTCCGCACTAATAGTATTAAAGCCTCCCTTTTTATTGACGCAGACATGAGACAGATTGATGCTGCTGCAGAATGCCAAGCACCTATAATCGAAATCCATACAGGTCACTACGCTGATGCAAATAACCAAAATGATATTGCGTTGGAGCTTAAAAAGATAATAGAAGCTTGTGAATATGCACATAGCTTGGGTATCCAAGTAAATGCAGGTCATGGACTGACCCTTGAAAATACTAGTGCTATAGCAAAAATTGACTCAATTGTAGAATTAAATATAGGTCACTCTATTATTTCTAGAGCTTTATTTGTAGGCTTAGCCAATGCAACTTCTGAAATGAAAGCATTACTTCTGGAGGCAAGAGGGCAATGATTTATGGCGTTGGTACTGATATTGTGAATATTGAGCGCATTGAGAAAATAATATTAAAAAATAGAGAAGGCTTCATTAAAAGGGTTTTAACAGAGCATGAACAGGCGTTATTTACTAATAAGGCTGATAGTGCGGCTTTTTGCGCCAAACGATTTGCCGCCAAAGAGGCATTTTCAAAGGCATTAGGAACAGGTATTGGAAGGGTAGTCAGCTTTCAAGATTTAACTATTAGAAATAACGACAATGGCAAGCCACACTTTATCCCTAGTGAAAAACTACGATTGTATTTGTTAGAGAAGGGGGTTAAACAAGCTCACTTAAGCATTTCTGATGAAAGCCAATATGCGGTTGCATTTGTAGTACTAGAGGCAACTGATAAGAACTAAGCTAACAAACTAAACAACTCTAAAACGGTATATCATCCTCGAACTCATCTTTCGCTACAGGCGTGATAGTTGGAGCTGATTGACTGCTTTCAGGGGGAGTAGGTGACGATTGAGTTGGTTCTTTGGAATTGACACTATCACGACGGTCCAACATCTGCAAAGTACCATTAAAACCACTAACAACAACCTCGGTAGTGTAGCGGTCTTGGCCGCTCTGATCTTGCCATTTTCGTGTCTGCAATTTTCCCTCTACGTAAACTTTTGAACCTTTATCTAAATATTGACCAGCAATCTCTGCAAGCTTGCCAAACAAACTAACTCGATGCCATTCAGTCTTTTCTTGTTTTTGACCGGTACTTTTGTCGGTCCATGATTCACTCGTAGCAACAGATAAATTACTAATTGCATTGCCATTTGAGGCATACTTAACTTCCGGCTTTGCGCCAAGATTTCCAACAAGTATAACTTTATTTATGCCCGCCATTTTTTACTCCTCTAATGTTATCGTTTTAAGTGGTAAAGTAAGTATCAAAAACCACCAAATAATTGCTACAAATATGGTGAATAAGAATACACTATTTAAGTCGTAAATGTTATAAATAAGGCCTCCAATTGCGCCACCAAAAAAAGTTCCTAAAAACTGAGAGGTAGAAAAAACTCCCATCGCGAGGCCGCGCTTTGAAGTGCTTGCGGTTTTAGATAAAAGCGAAGGAAGTATTGCCTCAATTGTGTTAAAGGCAATAAAGAAAACCGTCAATATAAATAGAAAAACTAAAAAACTTAATTCAAGAGAAAAAAACAAAACCTGACTAATAATCAAAAGAGTTATACTGAATATCAAAATTAATTTTGTTTTTTTAAACTTTTCAGAAATAATAATTAATGGCAGCATACCTAAGAATGAAAGAAGAACCGCTGGAAGGTAAAGCTGCCAATTATCAATCATAGTGATAATTTGATTGTTCATTATCAATAAAGGCATTACTATAAAGCCACTTGAAAGAATTAAATGAAGAGAAAAAATACTAAAATCTAATCGCAATAGTTGCCCATTTAAAACCTCCTTGAATGCGCCAAAAGATAGACGGTAATAATTGATTGGCTTTGAATTGGGAAGGGTAAAAACTATAAGCATAGCAACAACTGAAAGGACAGCGATAATCCAGAAAAGCCCCTCTAGGCCAATCCTTGAAGTTATTATTGGACCAATAATTAGAGACAGCATGAAAGCAACTCCAATTTGAAACCCGACAAAAGCGTTTGCTTTTGCTCTATTATCTTCAGAGATTGAGTCAGCTAAAAATGCCATTAATACAGCTGAAATAGCACCACCACCCTGAAAAGCTCTACCAATTACAACAAATAAAATATTGGAAGTATTGGCAGCTATCAAACTCCCAATTAAGAAAATTATTAATCCTAAAATTAATAACGGCTTGCGTCCATATCTATCGGAAAGGTAACCAAAAGGAATTTGAAATATCGCTTGAGTTAGGCCGTATATACCAATTGCTAAGCCAATCAAAAATGGTGTCGAGTTGGTGTATTCATTAGCATATACACTCATTACCGGGAAAAGCATAAATAAGCCCAGCATTCTAACTGCCATTATTAAGGAAACCTTAAAGGCAAAAAATCTTTCAGATGAGTTCATGGCTGAGTTATTTTTTCTCTACTAATCTATTGTGTAATTAGGAGAGTAACTAGGAAAACTAGATACAAGAACAGTTCTTGCATCAGTAGCTAATTTTTCTGCATGAATAGCATCATAATTGTAAGCCATCAAGTGAAGACTATCTGCGACAGAAGAACTATTAGGAAAGTTCTCAATAATATATTTAGAGCGGTTAATTGCAGCTATATGAGAACTATTATTTGTGTAATATAATGCGATATAGAATTCATGCTTAGCAATGGTATTTTTAAATATAAAAAGCTTTTCTCTTGCTTCTTCTGAGTATTTTGAATTTGGAAATTTCTCTATCAATAAAGAGAAGTAATCGTACGCATCACGAACACTTTGAACATCCCTTTGGGCGCTCTCAGTAATAATATCATCAAGGATAGAGCTAGATTTATCTTCTGCAATTACACCTCTAAGATAATATGCATATGGAGTTGACTCAAGATCAGGATACCTTTCTATAAAGTCATCCAATTGGAGTATTGCTCGATTATGTTTTTTGCGTTTAAAGAGGTTATATGCAATATCTAACCTTGCTTGAAGAGCGTATTTTGAAGATGGGTAAGCAGATATTATGACTTCAAATTGTTCGATAGCCTGATCTATAGAACCTGCATCAATTTTATCTTCTGCTAACTCATACAAAGCTTTTGGTGAAAGTCCATCTCCAATAGGCTTTCGGACATCATTATCTGAGCCAAATAGGGAGCAGCCACTCATTAATACTATTAATGAAAAAATTAATATTGGTGGCTTATACATACAGAGATATCTTGTTAATAATTATGGAAGATAATTATACTTAGGAGTTTTAACAATGGAAACCTTTGTATAAAGAACTTTGTCCTAATAGCAACATGCTTATAATTATAAGACTTGAAATAATTTAATAACTAAATGGCAAGTTCTTTCTTTAATAAAAAATCGAAAATTACAGACTTATGTGTTATTTTAGAGACATATCTCTCTAATGAAGAAGTTAGTCTCATTCAAAAAGCATATAAGCTTGCTGAAAAGGCTCATTCTGGTCAGTTAAGGCGCTCAGGTGAATCCTATATTTATCACCCATTAGCTGTCGCTTTAATTCTTGCAGAATTAAAGTTAGATTATTACTGTATTGTTGCTGCAATACTTCATGATTGCATTGAAGATACCTCTACAACTAAAGATGATGTTGAAAAGGAATTTGGAAGTCAAGTTGCGCATATTGTTGAGGGCGTTTCTAAATTAACACACTTAGAATTCAATTCAAGTTCTCAAAAACAGGCGAAAAATTTTCAAAAGCTTGTTTTTGCAATGTCAAAAGATATGAGGGTAATGATTATCAAGCTTGCTGATAGGCTTCATAATATGCGCACTATAGACTCAATGAGTAAAGAAAAACAAATACAAAAAGCAAAAGAAACTTCTGAAATTCATGCGCCAATAGCAAGGCGCCTTGGATTACATAGTATAAGAGTAGAGCTAGATGATTTGTGTTTTAAAACACTACATCCTAGAAAACACTTAATACTTAAAAGAAAAATTCGTAAGCAGTATGGAAACCAAAAAAAGACAATCTCTCGCATTCAAACTGAAATCGAAAAAAGATTAAAATTTGAAGGTATTAATGCTTCTATCGAAGGACGTCAAAAGCAGCCAAGTAGCGTTTATAACAAGATGAAGCTTAAATCTAGAAAATTCACTGAAATACTTGATATGCATGCCTTTAGAATAATTGTTGATAATACCAATGCCTGCTATCAAGCAATGGGTCATATTCATAGCCTATATAAGCCTTTACCTCTAAAGTTTAAAGATTACATTGCAGCACCTAAATCAAATGGCTACCAATCAATCCATACAGTCTTAATAGGACCAAGAAAAATGTTTATGGAGGTCCAAATCCGTTCACAAGAAATGGATTTTATTTCTGAGTATGGTATCGCTGCACATTGGCATTATAAAAATACTGACAAACCAACTGAAAAGTTAGCTCGAAATTGGCTTGGATCTTTATTAGATATTCAACAAAGTTCAGACTCATCTATAGACTTCCTAGAGAGCACCAAGGCTGATTTATTCTCAGACGAGGTGTTTGTTTTTACTCCTGAGGGAAAAATAATTCCTCTGCCTTTAAGAGCGACTGTACTTGATTTTTCTTATGCGGTCCATACAAGCGTAGGCAAAAGATCTCAAAAGGCAACAATCAATGGAATGGAGGCTGAACTATCAACACAGCTCAAATCCGGTCAAACTGTAGAAATAATTACAAGTCGACTTGTAAAGCCTAAGCCAAGTTGGTTAGACATTGTAGTCACCTCTAAAGCTAAAAGTGCAATTAAAGCCCATCTAAAAGAAAACTCCAAAACTGAACTAGCAAGACTTGGCAAGCATTTAATTTCTGATGCATTGAATTATCAAAAAATTAAAATTAATGATGTTCCAAAAGATAAATGGGAGCAGTGTTTAATTGACCTTCATTGTGCAAACTATCAAGAGCTATACATCAAAGTTGGGTTATCAGAAATATTTGTTGCAGCTGTAGTTAATAATCTTTTAAAAGATATAAATAATGAAACAATAAACACAATAACAATAAATAAAACAAAAGGAATGGCAATTAACTTTGCTCATTGCTGTTATCCAATTCCTGGCGATCAAGTTACTGGTGTTTTAACAACCACAAAAGGCTTGGTAATGCATCGCTCAAATTGCTTAAACTTAGAGCACATCAAAGAAAAGAATGCCCAATGGATGGAAATTGATTGGAAATCTGATGAAAAAGAACTCTTTGAAGTTGGTATCAGCTGTCTGATAGAAAATCGAAGCGGACGATTGGCTGCTATTGCAAATACGTTGGCTAACCTTGGGGTTAATATTGAAAATATTGAACAACAAGAAAAGCCTGACTCTACAAGACTATTTCATATTACTGTAGTTATAAATAATATCATTCAACTTAACAATATATTGGATCAGCTGAATAAATTACCTCACCTTATTTCTGCAGAAAGGATTTAATATTAAAAAATGTTTAAAGCAAGCAACCGAATTGATTAAAATTACATTTTTATTAATTATTGTCCCTATCACATCATGATTTGTTGGACCGATTCTCTAGAAATAGCCATTTCACTCGAAGAAAGTCATCCGGATATAGATCCTAAAACTATAAATTTTGTTGATCTACGTCAACTAGTCATGAATCTTGAAAATTTTGAAGAAGGCAATAGTCAATGTGGTGAAAGAGTCCTAGAGGCTATACAAATGAACTGGATTGAGGAAAATGAATGAAATATATTAAGATTCTTATGTTACTTACTACTTTATTTTCTTTCTCAGCTAATGCGCTTTTAGAGGTTAATATTATTAAATCTAAAGAAGATTCGTTTCCTATAGTTATAGCCCCTTTTGAAATGATTGGCAAATTTCAAGAGGATGTTGACCTAGCAAAAATTATAAGAGAAAACTTAAATAGATCAGGCCAATTTGATGCTAAAAGCACCAATCAACTAATGACCGGCCCAATTGACTTTGATTTTTATCTAAAACATAAAAAAGATGCTATTGTTTTTGGAAAGATTCGACAAATTACTTCTAATGTTAACCATGCAGAAATTTATATTTATGATGTATTAACTCAAAAACCTCTTTATGCGAATAAAATAGCATTTACAAATGGAGCTCTACGAAAAACTGCACATGCTTTAAGTGATGTTATTTATTATGCCCTCCTAGGTCAAAAAGGTTCTTTTAATACGAGATTGTCATTTGTTACTGTTAATAATAGTAAAAAGAATGGTAAACGAATATATCGTCTTAAAATTTCAGATTGGGATGGTAAGAATGAACAAACTATTATTAAAGATGATGATCCAATTTTGTCTCCAGCCTGGTCGGCTGATCAAAGAAAAATAGCCTATGTTTCTTTTAAAAACAATCGATCTGATGTTTTTGTAAAGTATGTTTTTCAAGAAACATTACCACAAAAATTGCCTAAATTTAATGGTATCGCTTCTTCTCCAGCCTGGCATCCAGATGGTAAAAATATAGCATTAACTCTTTCTAAAAATGGCAACAAAGATATTTACTTATATAATTTTGACTCTAAAAAACTCAAAAGGTTAACCACAAATATTGCTATTGATACTGAAGCTAGTTTCTCACCTGATGGAAAAAGTATTGCCTTTACCTCTAATAGAACTGGACAAGTTCAAGTGTATATCAAAAACCTCGAATCTGGAAAAATTTCTCGCGCAACCTTTGAAGGTCGTTACAATGCAAAACCTGTGTACTCTCCTGATGGCAAAGATCTTGCATTAATTCATCGTGTTGGTAAAGATTATAGGCTAGCTTTGCTTGACATAGCTTCAAGAGATTTAACAGTATTGACCCAAAATAAATCAGATGAGTCACCATATTTTTCTCCAAATGGTGGTATGATTATTTATTCAACTAATCGAGACAACAAGGGAATATTGTCTATAATTTCTCTTCATAACAATCAGACTGTTGAACTTATGCAAAAAGAAGGCGAAGTCAGAGAGCCAAGTTGGTCAAATTATTCTAATTAAGGAAATTAAAATGTCAAAAAAAATTCTATTATTATCAAGTGTGATTTTTTTAAGTTCTTGTGCTGCCACTAACATTTCTGAGCTAGGCGATAAGTTTCTAGATCTAATTAACCCATCTGATACGCCAACAGAGGTCACTGACCTAAGTGAGGAAATTTTTGTTGCGTACGATGATAGTGCTGGCTTTACATTTGAAGAGTTAGAAGTTTTGAGTAATGATGAGCTTATTGAGATTGCTAAAGAAAAAGGCTTGGAAGACATGCTAAAGATTGACGCTGATGGAAATCTTCAGAACAGAGATGAAATAATAAATGCGCTCCTTGAAGCTGAAGCTTTATTAGACAATGCCACTCAGGAACTCCAATCATTATCAAACGATGCTCTAATTGAAAGAGCTGAAGAGAAAGGAATGGATAGTGTTGTAGTTTCAGGAGAACTTAAGTCGTTATCTAACGATGAGTTAATCGAGATAGCAAAAGAAAAAGGTATGGAAGATATTTTAGTTCTAGATGCTGATGGTAACCTTCAAAATAAAGATGAAGTGATTAAAGCACTAACAGATAATCTAATAATTATAGACGAAGACGGCAATATTCAAAATAAAGATGAAGTCATAGAAGCTCTACGAGAGGGTGCTGAGGAAACTAAGGTAGCTGCTTTGCTACTTGAGAATGCTGGAATTACGTCAACTCTTTATTTTTCTTATGACGACTCTGAAATAGACGAGGTAGCAACCAGAATAATTATTCAACATGCCAATTTTATGCAAAGCAACCCATCTTTTAACCTTCGATTAGAGGGACACGCAGATGAAAGGGGTACTCGTGAATATAATCTAGCACTTGGTGAGAATCGTGCACTTAACGTTAAAGAAGTTTTAGGGCTTTACAATCTTGAAGATAGGATTGTAGTAGTAAGTTATGGAGAGGAACAGCCTATCTTAACTGGTAGCAACGAAGAAGCCTGGGAAAAGAATCGTCGAGTAGAATTCTCTTATTACTAGAGACAAATTACGTTAAATTCTTTTTTTATTAATAAGCTGTTTCGTCTGATGAAAAAGACTCTGCTTAAATTTATTTTATCAATGTTCTGCATGTTTTCTGTGCTTGAAATACATGCAGATGAAGGCGGCTTAGACCTTGAAATGGCATTCTTTAAAATTAATAAAGAAGTCAAATCCCTTAATAACGAAATTCTTTCTCTAAAAGAAGAGAATGAAATTCTTAAGGAGACACAAAGGCAAAATTCTGAAAAAATAGCTAAATTGTTTGAAATAATCGAATTAAACTCTACTGAAAACAAAAAAGAAGAAGTAACGCTTAAAACAGATATAGAAAAAAATGCACTTAAACTATATTCTGATGGAAAAAGTCAATTTGTACTTGGAGACTATGAAAAAGCTATAGAGTTATTTATAAACTACTTGGAAAATTATCCAGACTTAGAAAACGTAGCAGATTCAAAATTATGGCTCGGAAGAGCTTACTCTCGAAGTGAAGCATACATAGATTCTAAAAAATCCTATCTAGACTTTCAATCTAGTCACACCAATCACCCAAAATATGCTGACTCTTTATATGAATTGTCACGAGTCCTTATTGAGCTTAAGGAACTTAATAATGCTAAATTATTATTATTAGAAATGATTGAAGGTTATCCAAATCATTCACTAACTAAAAAAGCTAACCAATTACTTCTAGAGCTTTAAATAAGTGAAAATTCTAGAAATACAAAAAGTTGATTTAGCTTCTTTTTGTTATCTTGATAGTAAGAGATATCCTTTTTTACTTGAAAGTGTAAACCATAACGACTTCAATAGATACTCTATATTGTTTGCTTTTCCGGGTGAAAGCATTATTCTTAATAGCTTGTCTGACTTTGACTTTTTAAATGAGCTTAAAAGTCAATTTAAACCAAATAATTTAAATTCTGATCTGCCTTTTGTTGGTGGCTGGTTTGTCTATCTCTCGTATGAATTAATAGGGCAAATTGAGCCTTCCTTGTCTTGCGAGGTTTATAGATCTAATCTTCCAATTGCTTATGCAGTAAAAATACCCTCTGCTATCATTATCGATCATCAGCTAAACAAGACATATCTTATTGATCAAGATGGCAATGAAGATCGCATTAATTCAATATTATCGGATATTAAACTTACCAAACCGATACCTAAAAAAGCCATAGAGGGAAAGTTATCAGAAGAAAACCAAGAAAAATTTACTGATGGGGTAAAGGCCTGCTTAGATTATATTATTTCGGGTGACGTTTTTCAGGTTAACTTGTCGAGACAATGGCAATATAAACTTAGTGAACAAATAAATTCAGCAACAATCTATTCCGCCTTAAAAAATGCTAATCCAGCTCCTTTTTCAGCGCTAATTCAATATGAAAATTTCAGCATAATTTCATCATCCCCAGAAAGACTTTTTAGTGTCAATGATGGTGTCTTACAAACAAGACCTATTGCAGGCACACACCCTAGGGGAAAAGGCTCTAAAGATGACACTCAAAAGGAGAATCTAATAAGCCATCCAAAAGAAATAGCTGAACACGTAATGCTACTTGATCTTGAAAGAAATGATATGGGTAGGGTATGTGAATTTGGCAGCGTTTTTGTTAATGAGGTTATGACACTAGAAACTTATCCTTATGTACATCATATTGTGTCCAATATCAAAGGCAAACTAAGAAAAGATGTAGGTATAAGTGAAATTGTTAGAGCTCTTTTTCCTGGAGGAACAATCACTGGATGTCCTAAGGTACGCTGCATGCAAATAATTAGCGAGCTAGAACAGATGCCTAGATCAGCCTATACAGGCTCAGTAGGGTATTTAAGTCAAAATGGAAAAATGGACTTTAACATCCTCATTCGTAGCTTTATTCATCAGGAAAATGCATTAACTTTTCGAGCAGGTGCTGGAATTGTATACGACTCAATGCCAGACAAGGAACTAGCTGAGACTAAGCATAAAGCTGCTGGATTAGTTAAAGTGTTTAATAATTAAATCTTTAAGGCAAAAACTTTGATGTCATAGGGTATCTCCTTTCCTTGCCGAAAGCATTGCTACTTACTTTTGGTCCCGGAGCTGACTGACGCCGCTTGTATTCATTTTTAAGAATCATTGAAGTTACTTTGTTAACAACTTCAGAATTATGGCCTTGCTCAGTAATTTTGCTAACAGATTGTTTCATTTCAACAAATCGTGTCAAAATATCATCCAAAACATCGTAAGAAGGAAGTGTATCTTGATCAACTTGATTAGGTGCAAGTTCGGCAGAAGGGGGGCGTGTAATGACACGCTCTGGAATAACGTTTGATATTGAGTTTCTATAGTTCGAAAGCTTGTATACCATAGTTTTCGAAATATCCTTAAGTGGCGCAAATCCTCCACACATATCACCATACAATGTGGCATAGCCAACAGCCATTTCAGACTTATTTCCTGTTGCTAGGACAATTTTATGATATTTATTAGATAACGCCATAAGTAGTGTTCCTCGCACTCTGGCCTGAATGTTTTCTTCAGTTGAATCCAAAGAAGTATTCTCAAAAAGGTCTTTTAATGACAAATTGAAAGAATCAACCATAGTATGAATATCGATACTTGAAAATTGCACTCCTTGGCTTTGAGCTTGTAATTTCGAATCTTCAAGACTCATATTAGATGTAAATTCATAGGGCATCATTACAGCATGAACATTGTCAGCACCAATAGCATCCACAGCTACTGCAAGCGTTAAAGCAGAATCAATTCCACCAGATAAACCAATTAATGCTCCATTAAAAGAGTTTTTTTGAATGTAATCACGTGTAGCTAAGACTAGTGCGGAGTATATAGATTTCTCTTCACTAGGTGATTCCAGTACTTCAATAGAGTTAGTATGAAGACAATTAAGTTCTTCAAACTCAGGCAGTTGAAGGGTAATTTCTCCATTTTCATCAATTACAAAAGAGTTGCCATCAAAAACTACTTCATCTTGACCTCCAACCATATTGACGTAAATAAACGAAATATCGAATGTTGAGGCGTAATTCTTGCATATCTCTAATCGATCATTATGCTTTTCAGATTGAAAAGGTGATGCATTAATTGATATAGCTATATCAATATTGTATTGACAAAGCTTTGAAATAGGCCCTTCAACCCATTGATCTTCACAAATTAAAACACCAATTTTAGTTTTCTGACACTCAAATACAAAAGATTCATCACCAGGTGAGAAATAACGTTTTTCATCAAAAACACCATAATTAGGTAATTCCTGTTTATTGTAAATGTGAATAATTTGATTTTTTTGAATACAGTAAGCACTATTAAAAAGAGAATCATTAGTTTTATTAGGAGCTCCAAACAAAACGCTAATAGAAGAAGGTGCTGATTTACAAAGAAAATCAATCTGTTCATTAACTTGGTTAATAAATCCATCACGGAATAAAAGATCTTCAGGTGGGTATCCAGTCAGTGCTAATTCAGGAAAAACTATTAAATGCGCTCCTAAATCAGCAGCATCATGAATCAAATTTAACATTTTTTGCGCATTTGATTCAATATCGCCAACAATAGCATTAAATTGAGCTATTTGAATTTTGATAGGCTCTATATCAGAAAATATCTTATTAAGCTGCTCTTGCCAAAATATAGCCTTCGTATTATTACCAGTATTAATTGCGTGTTCGTATTTAGTATTAGCGACTACTTCAGCTGGGTCAATATCAAGGATATTAGCGAATAACCAAGCATGTGTTTCACTTAAAGCAGCCTTACCAGAGCTATATTTACTTAGATTTGATTGATTAATATCATATTTTTGAGCAATTTTATAGTCAGAAAAACCCGTTTTTTGGCGCACTAGAGCAAGGTATTCAGTTGTTTTTTTATTCATTATATATTGTTAATTTAAGTAACTATTAGTTATTTTATACCACTATAGGTAATTAATAACTATAGTTATTTTATACCATTAATAAAAATAGAGGTAATTAATAACTATTAAAACCATAACTTATTGATTTATATTATTTTTTATAGATTTATTTTTTTGGAAAATTAATCTGTTAGTCTTGTTTTATTGAGTAAATTAATTTAAATATCTAAGCAAGGATGAACTACATTAGTTGAATTTAATTCAATTTTTATTTATCAAAAAATACAGTTTAAAACCCCTCTATTTTTATACGCATAACTACATTCACTTAGCGAGAGAAGGGTGAATTGATTTCTATTTTTATTTAAATATAAGTATTAAGTCACCAAAGTAGTGATAAAATTTCTGTAATCCTCATTCATTTGTGAAGGATTGATATACTTTGAAACTCATTAAGGAGATATATATGAAACAATTACTAAAATTGTCTGCTGCTTCATTATTAGTTGTCGGTGCACTTGGTGTACAGGCTTCTACTTTGAGCGATGTTCAGGCAAAAGGTCACCTATCATGTGGTGTATCTAAAGGACTAGCTGGATTCTCTTCTGCTGACTCTGCTGGTACATGGACTGGTATTGACGTTGACGTATGTCGTGCTGTTGCAGCTGCAACACTTGGCGATGCTACAAAAGTTAAGTTTGTACCATTAACTGCTAAAGAAAGATTCACTGCACTTCAATCTGGTGAAATCGATATGTTGTCTAGAAACACTACCTGGACAATAACTCGTGACGCTTCACTAGGTCTTAACTTTGCTGGTGTTAACTACTATGACGGACAAGGCTTTATGGTTAAGTCTTCTCTAGGTATTTCTAGCGCTATGGAGTTAGGTGGTGCGGCTGTTTGTATTCAGGCTGGTACAACTACTGAATTGAACTTAGCTGACTGGGGTAAATCAAACGGTATCGACTACAACTCAGTTGTTTCTGACACTAATGCGCAAACCCTATCTAACTATGAAGCTGGTCGTTGTGACGTTCTTACAACTGATGCATCTGGATTATATTCAATGCGTGCAGGTTCTAACGATCCTTCTGAGCACGTTGTATTGCCAGAAATCATTTCTAAAGAGCCTTTAGGTCCTGTTGTTCGTCAAGGTGACGATGCATGGTTTAACATCGTAAGATGGTCTCTTAACGCAATGATTACTGCTGAAGAGATTGGTGTTACTAGTGCAACTGTTGATGAAGCTTCTAATAACCCTGAGCGTGAGCGCTTAATGGGTCGTTCTGGAAGCACTCATGAGTATGTTGGTTTGAATCCAGACTGGACTTACCAGATCATTAAGCAGGTAGGTAACTACTCTGAAAGCTTTGAGCGTAACATTGGTCTTAATACACCAATTGGTATTGCTCGTGGTGTTAACGCACTATGGTCAGATGGTGGTATTCTATACTCAGCTCCATTTAGATAAGCAATTATCTAGTTAAAACCTAAACCAGCCTGATATACTTTATCAGGCTGGTTTTTTTTTGTTTTTTTTCAGACCCTTAGACTCTATATTCATTAAAATATTCATATTCAAATTTAAAGACCATAAATGAAAAAAATTATCCTCGATTCCTTAGGCCAGTCTCAGCACAGAGGGTTTAACTTTCGTAATCTACTCTATAACAATGAAGCAAGAGCTTTTTTCTTTCAAATCGCTACTTTATTAATTGTAATAGGACTTTTCTATGCAGCAATTGGCAACCTATTTGAAAATATTGAAGCAAGAGGAATACATACAGGCTTTTCTTTTCTAAAAAATAGGGCTGGCTTTGATATCTTGCCTTTTCTTGGAAACTATTTAGTTGACTACACTCCAGAGTCTCCAAATTTAAGTGTTTTTTATGTAGGCCTCATTAACACTCTAGTTGTTGCCTTTATTGGCATAATATTGTCGACATTAATAGGTCTCTTAATAGGTATTGCTAGACTTTCTAATAATTACCTGATTTCAAAATTAGCAGGTGGATATATTGAACTCTTTAGGAATATCCCTATTCTTTTACAAATTCTATTTTGGTACAACTTATTTATCAACGTTTTTCCGAATCCAAAGCAAAGCTTTTCATTTTTTGATCTTGTTTTCCTTAATCAGAGAGGACTATATCTTCCAAAGCCTATACCTGAAGAAGGTTTTTTATTTGTAGGTATAGCATTTATTATTGGAATCATTGCTGCTTATTTTATAAAGAAGTTCTATAAGAAGAAACATGATTTGACAGGTATTCATACAAGCACATGGCCATATACTGTTGCATTAATTATTGGTCTACCAATTATTGTTTATTTATTGTTTGGCTCACCACTTCAATTTGACTTTGCAATTCTAGGTAAATTTAATCTGAAAGGTGGTATGGCTGTTGTTCCAGAATTTTTAGCATTAACTTTTGCTTTGAGCGTCTATACTGCAACTTATATTGCTGAAGCTATAAGGTCTGGAATAGAGGCAGTTGATAAAGGCCAAAAAGAAGCCGCTTCTGCAATTGGCTTAACTAAAATACAATCTCTTAAACTTATTGTTTTACCTCAAGCATTGAGAGTAGCAATTCCACCAACCATTAATCAATACCTAAATCTAACAAAAAACTCTTCATTAGCTACAGTAATTGGCTACCCAGAGCTAATGAGTACATTTGGAGGTACTGTCCTAAACCAGGTAGGTCAAGCAGTTGAAATTCTTGGAATGGCAATGTTGGTTTATCTAGTAATCTCACTGTTTATTTCTTTATTGCTCAATTATGTCAATAAAAAGATGGCTATTCAAGGGCGATAATTATGTCAGTATACGACCAACAAGCAACCAGAAAGCCACCAATATCTCAAATTGGAGCAATACTGTGGTTAAAGACAAATCTCTTCTCATCCTGGATTAACACTATCCTTACAGCAACTTCATTGTATTTTCTTTACTTAATGATTCCTCCATTACTGGATTGGATGTTTTTTAATGCAAGCTTTAGCTTTGGCACTATCAACTTTTTTGGCTTTGACATTAAATTTAGTGAAGCCATGGCAACTAATACAAATTGTGGACGTGAAGGTGCTTGCTGGCCATATATCTATGAAAAACTCTATATGTATACCTATGGGTTTTATCCGCGTACAGAGACTTGGAGACCTAATATAGTATTTGGATTGACGGCGTCACTATTTGTTATCATTCCATTAGTCAAAAACTATAAATACAAGAATAGAGTGATATTGTCAATGATAGTTTTTTACCCAATTGTTTCATACGTTTTAATTTCTGGTGGATTTGGACTGTTGCCAATTGTTGAAACTCACCAATGGGGTGGATTACTCCTAACTTTAGTAATTGCCTCAGTTGGTATTATTGTTTCTTTTCCAATAGGAGTTGTGCTGGCCCTTGGAAGGCAATCAAAATTAAGAGTAATTAAACTTTTCTCGACACTTTTTATTGAGTTTGTTCGCGCAGTTCCACTCATAACAATCCTATTTATGGCATCTTTTGTACTTCCCTTATTTTTAGAGCCAGGTAATAATAGTATTGACAAGCTTTTGAGAGCTTTAGTTGGAATAGCACTCTTTCAGGCAGCCTATTTTGCAGAAGTTGTTAGAGGAGGGCTCCAGGCTATTCCTAGAGGACAATACGAGGCTGCTGATGCAATTGGACTAAGCTACTTTCAAAAAAATGCATTAATTGTTCTACCTCAAGCATTAAAAATTTCAATTCCTAATATTGTAGGCTCTTCAATATCACTGTTTAAAGACACTACACTAGTCTTAATAATCGGGTTATTGGACATGTTAGCAATGGTCGGATTGACAACTGCAGATCCTTATTGGTTGGGAAGGGAAACTGAAGGATATGTATTCGTTACTATAGTTATGTGGGTTATGCTATATTCTATGTCTCGCTATTCAAGAAAACTAGAGTTACGTTTCAATACTGAAAATACAAATTAAAAAGGCTAATAAAGATGAGTACTGATAAAAGTAAAACTAATAAAACAAACATTATAGAAATATCAAAATTGAACAAATGGTATGGTGACTTCCATGCATTAAAAAATATTGATTTAGAGGTCAAAGAAGGCGAAATAATTGTAGTATGTGGTCCTTCTGGTAGTGGTAAATCAACATTAATTCGATGTGTTAACTTCCTTGAAAAGTTTCAAGAAGGAACTATAGTGGTATCAGGAACAGAGCTAACTGACGACGCACAAAAAATACGAAAAATCAGAAGTGAAGTGGCCATGGTTTTTCAACATTTCAACCTATTTCCGCATTTAACAATTGTAGATAATCTTACATTAGCGCCTATATGGGTTCATAACGAGACAAAGCAAGAGGCGAGAGAAAAAGCCTTAAAGCTTTTAGATAGGGTAGGCATTAAGGATCAGGCTGAAAAGTATCCAAATCAGCTTAGTGGAGGTCAGCAGCAACGTGTTGCTATAGCCAGGTCATTATGTACTTCGCCAAAAATAATGCTCTTTGACGAGCCCACTTCAGCGCTAGATCCAGAAATGATTTCAGAAGTGCTGGATGTAATGGTAGAACTAGCAAGTGAAGGTATAACTATGATCTGTGTAACCCACGAAATGGGCTTTGCAAGAAAGGTTGCTAATAGAATAATCTTTATGGATGAAGGTCAGATTGTGGAAGAAAATGATCCAGATAAGTTCTTTAATAATGCTGAATCAGAGAGGTTAAAACTGTTTTTAAGCCAAATACTTACCCATTAAATTTAAAAAAAACTAGCCTGCTAAGGCTTAAAGTTAATATTAAAGGGACAATCCTATTAGGATTTCTAGCTATATCAAGCATAACTAATGCTGCTACAAACTCCTTTTCTCTAGAGGGATTAGATACCATTAAACTAAATTTTATAGACGGTAGCAAGTATGAAGGGCAAGTTGTAGAGTGCTTGCTTAATAAAAAGAAAGCAAGATGCATGCATGGCCTAGGTATTTATTCAACTCGCACTGGTCACAAGTATAAAGGTTACTTCAAAAATAATAAACCAGATGGATACGGTTTATTCTCCTCAACAGATGGTCAAAGCTATGAAGGCAGCTTTAAAAAGGGTGAACTAAGTGGGAAAGGCATTATGAATTACTCGGATGGAAGGAAGTATAAAGGTAATTTTGAGAAAAATAAGCTTGAAGGCTATGGAGTAATGACTTATCCAAGTGGTCACATATATGGGGAAGGTAGTCGTTATGAAGGCGAATGGAAGGAGGATAAAAGAGATGGAAAGGGAAGAATGATCTATTTAGATGATGGAAGGGAACTGAAAGGCTGGTTTAAAGACAATGTATTTATCAAAAAACAATAAAAACAATTAAACAATAATGCAAATCAACAACTATTCAAATATATAATTTAAAAAGAAACTATTAATAAAATACCAATGTTTAAAAAAATCTTTAAGAAAGAAGAAGCTAAATACTCGCCAGAAATGACTCAAAATGAGGATTGGACTAAGGACATTAGAAGAAGTAAAAAAATTAGCGATGAGGTAGAGCAGCTAACCTTTTTTAACGATAATAAAAGTATTAATGAGACTAATGGGACTAAGCAGGGACTAAGTAAGGATCATCTTAAAATATTGAAGAATTGCAAAGAAGAAAGTAGCGCGAATGAATTAATGACAATCCTAAAAAGATCAAACAAATCAAAATTTAAAATTGCAATTATTAACCCTTTAGTTAATTATGGTTATTTAGAACTAACAATTCCTGAAAGTCCAAGAAGTCCAATTCAAAAATATAGACTTACGAACAAATTTGTTAGGCGAAGAAATAAATAATATTCGCCAATCCACTCTTTTGCTTAAATAAAACTTCATTTCTTAGTGTTTTTAACCTAAAGTTCTATATTTGCTGTAATTCAAGTCTTTATGTATTTTCTACGTCCTTTTATACATTACCTTTAAATATGCGCTATACGGTCAAATTTAGAGTTCAGTATCTAACCCTATGATTTTCCTAGTTTTTATACCTTTTTTACTTATTTTCTATAGATTTAAGTTCGTATAATTTATATTATGTTAAATAATATTAATAAATGTCTATTTCTCATTCTTATTGTTAATTAAAAGTTAATATGAAGAATATAATGCTTAGTCCCCCTACTATATTAATAATTTGTATCAATTTTATTCTTAGTCCCAAATGATTGTTTATGCACACAAATAAAAGAAATTATCAACTTTTAGGATTATTAATTATTGTCTGGGGATCGTCATTCCTATTAATTGATAGAAGTTTATTGTTTTTTTCTCCTGAACAAATTGTTGGTTATAGATTAATCATTGGTGCTGTTGTTATGTTGTGTGTTTCTTTTTTATACGGCAAACAACTGCCAAGGTCCATTACTCCCTGGCTTCATTTTGTTGTTTATGCTGTCATCGGAAATATTTTGCCTTATTTGCTTATTGCTACTGGACAATTAACTATTACTTCAGGTATGGCTGGTCTTTTGATGGCATTTATGCCTTTAGTAACCTTAATTCTTGCACATATTTTTCTTCCTAATGATCGATTAAATCGCTTTAAAGTTTTAGGATTTATTTTGGGTTTTTCTGGAGTTATGTTTATATTATGGCCCTCTGTTAACGATGGCAGTAATACTATTTTTGGTATATTTTTGGTATTAGGAGCTGCTTGTGCATACTCTATTAATACAATTATTGCTTCTCGACTTCCTTCATACGACCCTCTTGTTTCCAGTACTTGTGTATTAATAGTTGCTAGTCTTATGTCTTTTCTAATTTGGCCAAATATCTTTTATATTGACTTTAATAATATTCCTTTCATTAGTGGCTTTAGTCTATTACTACTTGGCGCTCTTCCTACTGGATATGCTGCCTTAATTTATTTCACTATCATTAATAATGCCGGCGCCACTTTTCTATCTAATATTAATTATTTAATACCAGTTGTTGCATTTTTTCTTGGAGCGGTAGTTTTAGGTGAGCCAATCCTTTGGTACAATATTTTAGCTTTATTATTAATTATTTCTGGTATTTTTATTTCTAGATTTAAATCATAATTTATCATTTATATTATTATTTATTTATTTATATTTTTCTTTTTCTTTCAATATCTTATCTTTCTTTTTTTTCTTTTTACTTAATTATTGTTTAATCTAATATAAATATATTCTATATTTAGTGTATATTTATTTTCGTAAACACTAAATGTAGTGCCTAAAAAGGAGAGAGGTTTGAATCAAGATATTCAAGCAGTTAAAGTTAAAGCTGCTGATCAAGATATTAAGGTAGTTAAGAGAGATGGTACTAAGGAGTCTATTGATCTTGAAAAAATTCACCGAGTAGTTCATTGGGCCTCTCAAGATTTGCAAAATATCTCAGTTTCTCAAGTTGAAATTAACGCACAATTGGCTTTCTTTGATGGCATTAAAACTGAGGATATTCATGAAACTATTATCAAATCTGCTGCTGATTTAATTTCTACTGATGTACCTGATTATCAATATTTAGCTGCTAGATTATCTATTTTTCATTTACGTAAAAAAGCATTTAAGTCTTTTACACCTCCACCCCTTGAAAAACACGTCAAAAAACTCACTGATTTGGGTATTTACGATAATGATATCTTAATAAAATATAATTCTAAAGAGTTTAAGGAACTAAATGATTACATCGATCATTGGCGTGACATGAACTTTTCATATGCAGCTGTAAAGCAACTTGAGGGAAAATATCTGGTTCAAAATCGCGTAACTGGCGACATTTATGAATCTCCTCAAATACTCTATATGTTGGTTGGTATGTGCTTGTTTCAAGAGTACAAAGGATCTGTAAGAATGGATTTTGTTAAGCGTTTTTACGATGCCGCATCTAACTTTAAAATTTCCCTACCTACGCCAATTATGGCTGGAGTTAGAACTCCTACTCGCCAATTTTCATCTTGCGTTTTAATTGAAACTGATGATGATTTAGACTCTATCAGTGCAGCCTCAGGTGCTATTGTTAAGTACGTATCTCAACGTGCTGGAATTGGTATTAATGCAGGTAAAATTCGTGCACTAGGAAGCCCTATAAGAGGTGGCGAGGCTACTCATACTGGCTGTATTCCTTTCTTTAAACATTTTCATACTGCTGTTAAATCATGCTCTCAAGGTGGTGTTAGAGGTGGTGCTGCTACCCTCTTCTACCCCTTATGGCACTTAGAGGTTGATGGATTATTGGTTCTCAAGAATAATACTGGAACTGATGAAAATCGAATTCGTCATTTAGATTACGGTGTTCAATTTAATGGCCTAATGTATGAGCGATTCTTAAAAGATGATGACATTACACTATTTTCACCAAATGATGTTCCAGGTTTATATGATTCATTCTTTGCCGATCAAAAAGAATTTAAAAAATTGTATCTTAAATATGAGAAAGATGATTCCATCCGTAAAGAAAAAATTAATGCTCGTGAGTTGTTTGCAAAATTTATGAAAGAGAGAGCTAATACTGGTCGAATATATTTGCAAAACGTTGATCATTGTAATACTCATGGAGCCTTTAACCCATCTCTAGCGCCAATTAAGCAATCAAACCTTTGTATGGAAATCACACTTCCAACAAAACCTCTTTACTCTGTTCAAGATGAAAATGGAGAAGTTGCGTTATGTACTCTGTCTGCTGTTAATCTTGGTGCATTGGACTCCTTAGACGAACTTGAAGATATTACTGAAATCATTGTTCGCTCTTTAGATTGTTTATTAGACTATCAAGACTATCCATTAAAATCTGCAGAACTAACAAGTAATAATCGACGTACACTAGGCATCGGTGTGACTAATTTAGCTTATTACTTGGCTAAAAATGATGCGAAATACTCTGATGGCTCTGGTAACGAGTTGATTCATAAAACCTTTGAAGCATTGCAATTTTATTCCTTAAAGGCTTCAAATAAACTTGCAATAGAATTTGGTGCATGCCCTCTTTTCTCAGAAACGAAATACGCCCAAGGTATTCTTCCTGTGGATAGCTATAAAAAAGATATTGATGTTTTTTGTAACACTAAACTTGAACTTGACTGGGATTCTCTTCGGAAAGATATCAAAACTTCTGGCCTAAGAAACTCTACCTTAACAGCTCTTATGCCTTGTGAAAGCTCATCTCAAATCTCTAATTCTACGAATGGAATTGAACCACCAAGAGGCTTTGTTTCCGTTAAACAATCTAAGGATGGAATCTTAAAACAAGTGGTTCCAGAGTATGAAAAATTGCATAAAAAATATGAACTTTTGTGGGACATCAAGGATAACGAGGGTTACTTACAACTTTGTGCCATTATGCAGAAATTTGTCGACCAATCTATCTCTACAAATACTCACTATGATCCCTCAAAATTTGAAGGAAATAGGGTTCCAATGAAGCTCTTCTTAATGGACCTTCTAAAAGCCTATAAATACGGCATAAAAACACTTTATTACCATACAACAAGAGATGGAGCGAGTGATGATCAGAGTATTAATAATCCGAGTGATGATGATTGTGAAGACGGTGTATGCAAACTCTAATAACTAATTATGTCTTATAGTATTTTCAATCAAACAATAAATAACACTTTAGTAGAGCCCATGTTTTTTGGTGACTCCGTTAATGTTGCTCGCTTTGATCAACAAAAATTTGAGATGTTTGAAAAGCTAACAGAAAAGCAGCTTTCTTTCTTTTGGCGACCCGAAGAAATAGATGTTTCAAAGGACAAAATTGATTTTGCAAAGTTACTTCCCAATGAAAAGCATATTTTTATTTCCAATTTACAATATCAAATCTTACTCGATTCTGTGCAAGGTAGATCCCCAAATATAGCTTTTTTGCCAATTGTTTCGTTACCTGAACTTGAAAATTGGATTGAAACTTGGGCCTTTTCGGAAACAATACACTCGCGCTCCTATACTCATATTATTCGCGCTATTGTGAACGAGCCTGGAGTAGTCTTCGATGAAATAATGAAAACTGATGAAATTATTCAGCGAGCCACAAGTGTGTCAAAACATTATGATAAATTAATTAAGCATTCGCAAGCCTTTTTACTTCATGGTGAAGGTAAACACAAAGTAGATGGTGAAATAATTGATATAAATCTATATTCTCTAAAGCGCCTACTTTATTTAACTATTATTTCTGTTAATATCCTGGAGGCCATCCGATTTTATGTGAGTTTTGCCTGCTCCTTTGCCTTTGCTGAAAGAAAAGTGATGGAAGGTAATGCAAAAATTATTAAATTAATTGCACGTGATGAAGCTCTACACTTGACTGGCACTCAACATATGATCAATTTAATGCGCGATGGTAAAGATGATTTAGATATGAAAGCAATTGCTATTGAGTGCGACTCTGAAGTTATACAGATGTTTAAAGATGCAGCAAACCAAGAAAAAGAGTGGGCTGAATACCTATTTCGAGATGGATCAATGATTGGTCTAAATGCTGAAATTCTTAAACAGTACTTAGAATATATTACAAATATTCGTATGGCAGCTTTAAATATGAAACCTATTTTTAAACAAACTACTAACCCACTCCCCTGGCTAAACCATTGGTTAGATTCAGACAATGTCCAAGTAGCGCCTCAAGAAACTGAAATTACATCCTATCTTGTAAGTGCTATTGACAACACTATAGATGCTGGTGACCAAGACTTTAATGACTTTAAGTTATAAGTAATGGCATTGATTAAATGTTTAGAATTGATGTTGACAATATTAACGGAAAAACAGAGTCGCTTTATGTATATGGCGATGAGTCAATATTAACTGAGTTAGAGGCTAATAATGTCCTTGTAAACTATAGTTGCAGACAAGGTCACTGCGGGAGTTGCATCTTAAAACTAGTTTCTGGCGATGTCATTCACCAAGAATGTCTAGTTCCACTCTCAAAAGGCGAAATACTTGCCTGTCAATCAAAACCAGTTACAGATATAAAGATTACTGCAAAATATTAATTACAATCCAAGTAAGCCAAAACATCTTGTGAATTACCTTGAAAAACAATTCTTTGTTTCTTTGTACTTATCTGGTAGTCATACATTGGATCATAATAATCAACTAAAAGCGACTCGATAAGAGGACGATAATTTTGTAAATCATCATTTTCTTTATGACTTTTAAGCGCTAAATTTAGTTGATTTAGGAGTGATTTATATCTTAAACCACCCAATCTTTTTTGAATTTTAAAAAGACTATTTTTCCAATAATCTGAATAATTGTTAAAGCCTGAGACATTATTTATTAAGCAAAAATTTTCAGCCATATCAACGACATATGTCTTAAAACTTATATCTAAACGCTCTTCAAGAGTCGCAGTTAGAATAACAATACTTGACTGAAGAGCTTTATTTTTAAGCGAATCAGGTAAATGTATCATTCCAATATTTTTTCCTTCATCTTCAATTATAAGGGTGTTATTAATTTCTTTTTTAATGAGCTCAATTGCAAAGGCATTTTCAAAATCAATCTGTTTAGGTTGTGGAGTCACATTATTACCAAAAGCCGAACCTCTGTGATTAGCAAGACCTTCAAGATCTATACTATTTTCAAGTTTATTTAATAATAAAGTTTTGCCACAACCGGTTTGGCCACCGACAACCAAAAATATTTTCTCATTTACAATTCGACTCATTTCATCAATAAGAAATGACCTTAAAGCTTTATAGCCACCTTTAATTCGAGGATAAGAAATGCCTGATTGCTGATAAATCCACTCTTGGGCTATCTTTGAGCGTAATCCACCTCTAAAACAATAAAGTGCGCCTGAAGGATGTTTATTAATAAAATCCAGCCAATTACCTACTCTTTGCTCTTTTAAATGCCCATTTACTAACTCACGGCCTAGTTTAATTGCTGATTCTTGACCTCTTTCTTTATAGCGTATACCTATTAGATGTCTTTCATCATCGGTCATTAGTGGGACATTCAGTACACTTGGAAAAGAGCCATTAGCAAACTCAATAGGTGCTCTAATATCTAGCAACGGAGTATCCCCTTGAAAAATCAGAGAGAAATCGTCAATTTCTTCGCGGTCACTCATCTTAAAAAGACGGTTTCAGAGCTTTGGATAGGTTTAATAATTTTTCCAATAGGATTAAGACTCATATTATTGGCGATAAGGAGTTTATCAAATTCTGGCAAAGCCTCCTTTGAAACTGTTACTAAAAGACCACCACTAGTCTGTGGATCACAGACAATAGCCTTTTCAAATGATGATAACTTGCTAATAGAGCTTCCATAGCTATCGTAATTCCTAATAGTACCACCTGGAATGCAGTCATCATCTATATATTTTTGAATATTTGGTAATAGTGGTAGATCATTAAAATAAATCTCTGCAGCTACATTACTACCTATACAAACCTCCAAAAGGTGCCCTGCTATACCAAATCCAGTAACATCAGTTATCGCATTTACACCAGAAATTTGTGCAATTTCTAAACCTATATCATTCAACATACACATTTGCTTAACTGCCATATTATGGTCATCTGGAGTTACTAATTTCTTTTTTTGAGCCGTTGATAAAATCCCTATACCGATGGGTTTCGTTAAAAAAATAGTATCACCAATTTTTGCACTTGTATTTCTTTTAAGTTTGTCAATTTCAACAATCCCAGAGACTGATAAACCAAATATAGGTTCAGGAGAATCAATACTGTGACCACCAGCCAGACTAATACCAGCTCTTCTACATATCTCTCTTCCGCCTTCAATAACTTGTGAGCCCAATTCTGCAGGCAGTAGATTTATAGGCCAACCAAATATTGCTATTGCCATTAATGGCTTTCCACCCATAGCATAAACATCACTCAATGCATTACTTCCAGCGATCATTCCAAAGGTGAAAGGATCATCAACGATTGGCATAAAAAAGTCTGTAGTACTTATAAGCGCCCTTCCATCTCCTAGATCATAAACTGCAGCATCGTCATTTGACTCGTTTCCAACAATCAAGTTAGAGTTAATTAGCTTGTCATGACCACTTCCTAGTATTTCTTTTAACAATTTTGGGGAGATTTTACAGCCACATCCAGCGCCATGACTGAACTCAGTTAGTTTAATGGGTGAAGTAATTGAATTGGAATTCAAGATTATTAAAGTTGAGAGTATTCAAAATCTAACTTTTTATAGAGCTCAATTGGCGTTATTGTGGGGTTTTTATCCATAATTTTAAATGCAACAACATTATCTTCAACACCATCCCAAAGTTTAATATAACTACCGTCTTTGTATCCATTTTTTTGTCTAAAGGTATTCAATTGATTTTTAACAACATATCGCTTATATAAATCCTCTATATTGATATCTAAGCGAGATATTATTGTAAAAAATAGATCAGTAATTTCTCGAATATTTTTAGTTTCTGGCTTAATACTTGATGTGACTGAGAGGCTTAACATACTTTCTAAAGAATTAACCAAAACATCAACATCAAAGTCACCTTTTGGTTGTAGCTCTAGGAATTTATTTGCATACTTCTCATCATTAATACGAATTGATTCAGACATTATAAAATGCCAAATATCTACTAGCTCTACTCTAATATTAGCCCAGTCTGGTTCATTATCGATATTTTTCCAATGCTTCCAATTAAAGGAATCAATTGCCTCTGCAACTTCCATGTAAATGCATTGATACCAGGATATTTTTCTATTTTCTCTAGTGACTCCAGTTAGCCATATTTCACCATTTGTATCATCATTTAACTGCTTTTGAAGGTTAAACATTTGTTCAATTTGGTTCATAATAAATGGATTATTTTAGATTAATTAAATTATAGACAGTTAAACTCTGAAAATAGCGATTAAGAGATATTTAATATCTTTCTAGTGATGTATCAATTTCCCTAGACCAGGCATCAATACCACCCTGAAGATTAACAATAGATTTAAAACCTTTAGAAAGTAAGAAATTAGCAACCTGCATTGAACGCATACCGTGATGACAATAAATAGCAAGGTTATGATCAGGATTTAGCTCTATAAATATTTCTGCAATTTGACTCATAGGGGTATTTATAGCCCCACTTATTTTACAAATATCTATCTCCCATTTCTCTCTTACATCAACTAAATCAACCTCATTCTCAGCAAGATAGTTTTTAAATTCCCCAGGTGTTAAATCATCAATCATTTTGGCACTCTCTTTTAATTTTTATTTATAAATTATATTTTATTCTTATCGTTTATGTATGAGTAACTTTAATGGGTAAAATTTATATCGTGAGCATGAATAATGAAGATATTTTTAATTTTCCTTGTGACTATCCAATTAAGATATTTGGCTTAAGTCAGCCCGAGTTTAAAAAAACTGTTTGTAAAATTATTGAGAGCCACATTGGCAAGCTTCACACAAATCAAATTACCATTAAAAATAGCTCTAAAGGGAAATACACGTCAATAACAATAAGAATTATTGTAACAAGTCGTAAGCAGATTGATGCTATCAACCATGACCTCCAAAAATGTCCATTAGTTTCATATCTTCTGTGAATTCTTATGATTAAAATTCGAGAAAAAGGCCTACAGGACTACGTTAAAACTTGGGAAGAAATGAAATCCTTTACTGAAAATAGAAATTCTGATACTCCCGATGAGCTTTGGACTCTTGAGCATAATAGTGTTTTCACGCAAGGCCTCTCTGGAAAACCAAAACACCTACTCAAAGCAACTAAAATTCCTATTGTTCAATCTGATCGAGGCGGTCAAATTACCTATCATGCACCAGGTCAATTAATAATCTACTGTCTCATCGATATAAAAAGACTCGGCATAGGTATCAAAAAAATGGTCACTATAATCGAGCAATCATTAATTGAATTATTATCAAGTTATGACATTACAGCACATACCCTAAAGGGCGCTCCAGGAGTTTATGTAAATAACTCTAAAATTGCAGCATTAGGGCTCAAAGTTAAACAAGGAAGAACTTATCATGGATTAAGTCTCAATATTGATATGGATCTTTCTCCTTATAAGTCAATAAACCCTTGTGGATATAGTGATTTGAAGGTTACAAAAATGTGTCATCTAACAAATAATACTCTTATAATTTCTGATATCCAACGTGAGCTATCGGAGCACTTAATTCACTATATTACAAGAACTCAAAATTAAAGCCTAAGAAGGCTAAACTCAAACAATTATATTGATGGTATGATTGAATTTTATTAACGTTAATGTAGCAACTATCAGGGTATAAATACACTTGGATTAAAAGACAGATATCACATTATGGTTTCACTAAAACCATTCAAAGGAACTAGACCGTTTAATGAGGAGGCTATAAACATAATAGCACCCTCAACCGATCACTTGTCTGAAGACAATATTGATTTAATATCTAGTCAAAATTACTGGAATTATTTAAAAATATTAAATCCTGTTGGGCAACTTAAAGAATCTGAAACTTTACTTGCTGCTAAAAATCATTTCAATGAAATGAAAAAAAATGATGTTATAAAACAAGATGATAGGTTGTCTTTTTATATTTATCAAATCTCACAAGAAGAACATACTCAATTAGGATTTCTTGCTTTAGCCAATATTAATGATTTTTTATCCCATAAGATTAAAGGTCATGAAAATACGTTAGTAAATAGAATGAATGAAAGAGCTGATCAAATGATTAATATTGAAACTCAAATCGGTCCTATTTATATGTCTTACCCCGATGATAATAAAATTAATAAATTATTAGAAAGTTTTACTTCACTAGTACCAGATTATGACTTTGAATCTTTTGATCATTCTTGTCACAAACTATGGTGTATAAGTGATCCTGATGATATTAAAATTATTTCTAAACAACTAAGATCCATAAACTCTTTATATATTGCAGATGGCCATCATAGAATGGGTGCCATGAGTATAATATCTCAAAATTATAAAAAATATGGCTCTCAAAGTAAGCGAAACAGAAACTGTGATGGGGTTATGGTAGCTGCCTTTCCAGCAGAACAGTCAAAAATATATGATTACAATAGAGTGATTAAAAATCTGAATGGCCTTTCAAAACATGATTTTTTAGATAAGCTCAAAGAAGATTTTAAAGTTACAATCAGTGATGCTCCTTTTAAGCCTCAAAGTAATAGACAATTTGGCATGTATCATCTTGGCAAATGGTATTCACTGAAGTTTATCGGCAATATTCCTGATGAAAATGATATTTTATCTTTATTGGATATTAATATAATTAATAATTTTTGCTTGATACCTATATTAGGCATCAAGGATATTAATAATGATGAGAGGATTAGATTTATTGCAGGCTGTCATGGATTAGCTGCTCTAGAAAAAAAAGTAAATGAAAATTATGACAGTGTAGCATTCTCAATCTTTCCTTCACACATTAATGAAGTCATGAAAGTGGCCGACAATAACTTAACTATGCCACCTAAATCAACATGGTTCGACCCTAAACCCTTGGACGGCTTAGTTGTATATGAATTTAACCAGGAGAATTAACTAATGAATTTGCCAAATATCAAACCAGATAACCCTAATTTTTCAAGTGGTCCTTGTTCAAAAAGACCTAATTGGTCAATAAATAATTTGGAGGGAGCTTTATTAGGTAGATCTCATAGGACTCCTAAATGTAAAGATAAATTAAAAGAAGTAATTAATAAATCTAAATCAATACTTGGCCTTCCTGATGACTATCATGTGGGAATTATGCCAGGTTCCGACACTGGGGCACTAGAGGCAGCATTGTGGTGTTTACTCGGCAATAGAGGAGTTGATATTCTTGCTTGGGAAAATTTTGGTAGAGATTGGCTTTTAGATATCGTAGATGAATTGAAAATTGAAGACAAAAACATTCATTTAGCGCCTTATGGCGAATTGCCAGATCTAGGTAAAGTTGATTTTTCTAGAGATGTAATTTTTACATGGAATGGAACAACTTCAGGAATTAAAGTACCTAATGGTGACTGGATACCTGACAATAGAGAGGGGCTTACAATATGTGACGCCACTTCTGCAGTTTTTGCAATGCCTATTGATTATAAAAAATGTGACGTTATAACTTGGTCATGGCAAAAAGCTCTTGGCGGAGAGGCTGCACACGGAATGATTGCATTGTCCCCAAGAGCAGTTGAAAGATTAGAAAGTCATCAACCAACATGGCCTATTCCAAAAGTCTTTCGAATGGCTTCTAAAAAGAAATTTATATCAGGAATTTTTGAAGGCAGTACTATTAATACCCCTTCAATGCTGTGCGTTGAAGATGCTATTGATGTATTAAATTGGGCCGAAGATATTGGTGGTCTTGATGCTTTAATTAAGAGGTCGGAAGAATCATTTAACAATATAGATAATTGGATAAATAACACAAATTGGGTGGAATTTTTATCCAAAGATCCTGATTTAAGATCCAATACAAGTATTACCTTTAAAATTAGTGAAAATTGGTTTGTTGAAATGGATGAAAAACAACAAAAAGAAATAATGAAAGAGATAATTGGTTTATTAATGGAAGAAAAAGTAGCTTTTGATATTAATTCTTACGCAAAAGCACCGCCATCCTTTAGGGTTTGGGGAGGGAGTACAGTAGAGCCAGATGATATAAAGAAGCTACTTCCGTGGATAGATTGGGCTTATCACCAAGTGAGATCTAATTATGTTTAAAGTTCTCATTTCAGACGCAATGAGCAACGTTGCAGAGCAAATATTTGAGGAAAAAAATATTTCAGTTGATGTAATAACAGGCTTATCTGAAGAGGAGTTGATCAAAATCATTCCTGAATATGACGGCCTACTTGTTAGATCAGCCACTACAGTAACAAAAAATATTCTTACAGCTGCCACAAAACTCAAAGCCATCGCTAGAGCTGGTGCAGGTGTAGATAATATTGACCTAGTGACAGCAAAAGAGAATGGTGTGGTGGTAATGAACACACCAGGTGGTAACACCAATGCAACAGCAGAACATGCGTTTTCCTTAATTATGGCGGCATTAAGAAAAATCCCTTTTGCAGATGAAACAACGCATAGAGGTGAGTGGCAGAAAAAAGCTATTAAAGGTAACGAGCTTTCTAAAAAAACCCTTGGTATTGTTGGTTTTGGAAATGTGGGAGCCAGACTAAGTAATTTGGTTAAAGGCTTTGATGTGAACGTTTTAGTTTATTCTAAATCATTAGAATCGAGACAAGCAGATTTTCCAGATGTAAAAAATGTTAGTTTTGATGAACTAATTAGTACAAGTGACATTATCAGTTTTCATGGAAAAGCAGCTGCCGATGGCAAGCCTTTGCTAAGTAAAGAGCACTACGAAAAGATTAAACCTTCAGCTTTAATCATCAATGCGGCACGTGGTAATATTGTTGACGAAAGTGACTTAAACGATGCCTTAAATGAAGGGTTGATTGCTGGTGCGGCATTAGATGTATACTCAACTGAGCCTGCTAAAGAAAATGTTCTATTTTGCAACCCTAAAGTGATACTAACCCCTCATATTGCTGCTTCGACTACTGAAGCATCGATTGTAGTTGCTGAAATGGCAGCTAACCAGGTTAGTGATTACTTATTAGACGGAACTTCGATTCATACTGTATAGGATTTTTTTTATTCGTTTTCAATCAAGTTTTTAAAGTCATTTAAAGCTCACAAAAATACTTAATCTAATGGATAATGCCTTCAGTACTTCTGGTATTAAATATTAACTATTACAGTATTTGATTAACTATGTTACAAGAGCTTGAAATCAAAGCACTCAAAGGCGAATCTAAAATTAGTCGTCTTAAGATAAAGCCTGACTCTAAACGTGAGCCATTAAAAAAACCAGAATGGATAAGAATTAGGCATACTAACTCAAATAAAGTTAACGAACTTAAAAAAACACTTAGAAGTCAAGATCTTTTTACTGTATGTGAAGAAGCTCAATGCCCTAATCTGAGTGAATGCTTTAATCATGGCACTGCAACCTTTATGATTATGGGGCAAATATGCACCAGAAGGTGTCCTTTCTGTGACGTTGCTCACGGAAGACCAAAATCCTTAGATAAAAATGAGCCTTCTCATTTGGCCGATACAATTTCTAAAATGTCATTAAAGTATGTTGTTATAACTTCTGTTGACCGTGATGATTTGAGAGATGGTGGTGCTGGCCACTTTAAGGAATGTATAGATGCGATTAGAATTAAAACTCCTAAAGTAAAGATTGAAATCCTAACCCCTGACTTTAGAGGTAGAGTTGAAAAAGCACTTAAAACCTTTAGCGACTGCCCTCCTGACGTTTTTAATCACAACCTTGAGACTGTTCCAAGCTTATACCCCAAGGTTCGACCTGGCTCTGACTATGAGCAATCTCTTACTCTTCTTAAAAGCTTTAAAGAAAAACATCCAAAAGTTACAACTAAATCAGGTCTAATGCTTGGTGTCGGTGAAACAAAGAAGCAGGTTATTGACGTTCTTAAAGATCTTAGAACTCATGATGTGGATATGCTAACCTTGGGTCAGTATTTACAGCCAAGCAGGCATCATCTTGCAGTTGAAGAGTATATTACTCCTGAACAGTTTTATGAGTATAAAGACATTGCAAATGAGCTAGGATTCTCTCAAGTTGCGAGTGGTCCAATGGTTAGATCCTCATACCATGCAGATCTTCAAGCTAAAGGCAAGCTTGTTAATTAATAATAATACAAATGTATAGTTTGTATAATTCCTCTTTATGACAATTTCTAGATATTAAATATTATGCCTATAGCATTTACTTCTGGCGAGCCTTCTGGAATTGGTCCTGATATTGCAATAATTCATGCCCAGAAAGAAAGGGAAGAGAATTTATTGGTTTATTGTGACCCAGATGTCCTAATTAATAGAGCAAAACAACTTAACCTACCTATTACATTAAAGGAGAATGAAACCAGAAAAACCTCTGAATTGAGTATTTTTCCAGTCAAAACAGACGTAGAGGTTGATTCTGGAGTTTTAAACCCTAAAAATGCAAATTACGTACTAGAAATAATTAGAAAGGCAACTCATGATTGTCTTAAGGGTCAGTGTAGTGGTATTTTGACAGGTCCTATCAATAAAGCAGTAATCAATCGATCAGGTATTGAATTTAGTGGGCACACTGAATATCTTGCAGAACTTACAAATACCCCAAAGACTGTAATGCTTCTTGCTATGGGCCAACTTCGAGTCGCACTTGCGACAACGCATCTTGCTCTAAATGAAGTCTCTAACAATATTACTCAAGAGTCACTTTCAAAGGTGATAACTATAATAAATAATGACTTTAAGTATTTTGGAATAAAGAAACCACGAATACTTGTTTGTGGTTTAAATCCTCATGCAGGTGAAAACGGATACCTTGGAGATGAAGAAATTACCACTATAATCCCAGTAATTAATAAACTTAAAAAAGCTGGCTTCAATTTAACAGGCCCAGTACCTGCAGATACAGCATTCACTCCTGACTCATTAAAAAATATTGACGTTGTTCTTGCAATGTATCATGATCAGGGCCTACCAGTACTTAAAGCGATGGGTTTTAAGAGTGCAGCCAATATCACCCTTGGCCTTCCATTTATTAGGACCTCTGTAGACCACGGCACAGCTCTTAATCTAGCTGGTACTGGCAATATAAGCCTTGGAAGCTTTGAAACAGCCCTATCTTACTTTAATGCTCTGTCAGGTAATGTCTCACAATCCTAGAAAGAGATTTGGACAAAATTTCTTAGTTGATAATCAAATTATTAACAAAATTATTTCAACAATCAGTCCAAAAAATAATGAAATTATTGTTGAAATTGGCCCAGGAAAAGGAGCTCTAACGCTTCCCATATTAGAGCATTTAGATCATTTAAACGTCATTGAAATAGATAGAGATTTGGTGTCACTTTTAAATTCACTGCAACAAGATAAATTAACTATTTTTGAAGCTGACGCACTTCAATTTGATTTTAACCAATTTCCTCAAAAAATTAGAGTCATAGGAAATCTCCCATACAATATCTCTTCCCCATTATTGTTCCATTTATTAGATTTCAGAGAGCAAATTATAGATATGACATTTATGCTGCAAAAAGAGGTAGTTGATCGAATTGTTGCAACTCATGGAAATAAGACTTATGGAAGACTTAGCGTAATGATGCAAGCTTTTTTTGAAGTTGAATCAATGTTCGTAGTTCCTAAAGAATCTTTTGAACCGCAACCAAAAATTGAATCTGCTATACTTTATTTAAAAACTAGAACTGAGCCACTTGTTAAAAATCCAAAACCACTTGAAGAGATTGTTAAAGTTGCCTTTTCACAAAGAAGAAAAACACTAAAAAACTGCTTAAAGTCAATAATCAATCAATCACAAACAGAGATTGATTTATCACAAAGAGCTGAAATGTTGAGTATAGAAAACTTTATAACATTAATGAATGACTATGAAAAACAAAATTGAAGTTAGCGTAAAAGTAACCTACCTGCCGGGCCAGTCTAATATTTCTGGAAGTCAATATGCTTACGCCTATACAATAACTATTGTTAATAATGGCGAGTCTGGCGCCCAACTTAGGACAAGGCATTGGCTAATTCAAGATGAATCAGGAGAGGTGGAGGAAGTTATAGGTGAAGGCGTTATAGGACAGCAACCCCACCTATCACCTGGCGAAAGCTTTGAATATAGCTCAGGAGCAATAATTAGCACTTTAACGGGCTCAATGAAGGGCTCTTATGGAATGATTAATGATCAAGGCCAACGATTTGATGCTATCATCCCCGAATTCACGCTAAGTGAGCCATATACTCTTCATTAGGCTTATTGATGGACTACGTCATTGGCGACGTTCAAGGATGCTTCGATAGCCTTCAAGCGCTTCTAAAAAAAATCAATTTTAATGAAGATAGAGATCAACTTCATTTTCTAGGGGACGTTGTTAATCGAGGAAATAAATCTCTTGAGACTCTGCGCTTTATCTACTCCCTTAAAGATAATGCAAATATGGTTTTGGGTAATCACGATTTTCATCTATTAGTATGCGCATTAACATCCCAAAAACCAAATAAGAAAGATACTTTTTTAGATATATTGAATTCTAGAGATAAATCCTTTTTACTTGACTATTTACTTACTAGGCCTTTGTTTATTGAGTATAAAGATGCACTATTTGTTCATGCAGGAATACCCCCTCAATGGAATGAGCTGGATGTCATTAAAAATTCTGAACTAGTTCATCGTAGCCTTCATGGAAATAATCCAGGTGAATTTCTATCCAAAATGTATAAAAATGAACCAGCACTCTTTAAAAACGAACTAACTAAAGAAGAAAAGTGCCGTTACACTATAAATGCCTTAATGAGAATGAGATTTTGCAAGCAAAATGGTGAACTTGAATTCAACCATAAACTAAATACCAATATGAATCCTGCTGGATTTAAGGCTTGGTTTCTGCATTCTAATCGAGCTTTGAAAGACAAAGAGATCTTTTTTGGACATTGGTCAACCTTGAAAGGTGTAGATGTTAATAATATTTTTGCACTAGACCATGGTTGTGTATGGGGTGAGCGACTTACCGCCTATAATTTATCAAATAAAACCTTCACCTCCCAAAAATCCTTGGAAAGAGGTTAGGATGCTCCACTTCGAAGATTAACTGAGCCTTCGTAAACAAACTCTCCTGGTCCACTAAGATATACATTATTTCCATCGTATTCAACAATTACATCACCACCTTTTAGATGTACATCAATTTTTGAATCAAGTAGCCCAAGCATTACTCCATGAATCACAGCTGCACAAGCACCTGACCCGCAAGCCAAAGTTTCTCCAGCACCTCGCTCAATCACTCTTAATCTAATTTCACATCTATTTAGAATCTTCATAAAACCAACATTAACGCCTTCAGGGAAGTAGTCAGAGTTTTGTAATTTTGAGCCGATAGTTTCTATATTAGACGAGTCTAAATCATCAACAACCAAAACCGCATGAGGATTTCCAATAGATAAGACACCCAACCTGAACTCTTCTAATGAATATTCTGTTGATAACCTATTAACATCAAGTGGAATATCGAAAGAATTAAATTTTGGTTCACCCATCTCTACTCGAACTGAGTTATCTTTATTAATCTTTAGTATCATAATTCCTGCACTTGTTTCTACAGATATAGGGTTCTTATTGGTGAGATTATTTTTTCTGATATAAAGCGCAAAACACCTTGCACCATTGCCACATTGACTTACTTCTGAGCCATCAGCATTAAATATAACATAGCGAAAATCAGCTTCTTTATTAATTGCACTTTCAACCATCAGTAATTGATCAAACCCTATTCCAAAGCGGCGATCTGATAGCTTACGAATCTCTTCAACTGATAGACTGACATCACCATCGATATTGTCAATAACAATAAAATCATTTCCGAGTCCTTGCATTTTTGTAAAATTAATCATGGTGCTATTTTAACCTTATGTCTAATGGGTTTTACTTAAATACCGCTATGCTAAAATTAACATATTAAATTATAAATTAAACTCCAATGATTACTCCAAGCAAAATTAATTTAAGTAAAAATAAAAAGACCTTAACAGTAACTTTTGACGAAACTGATTACTTAATGAGTAGTGAATATTTAAGAGTCTACTCGCCTTCTGCTGAAGTCCAAGGCCACGGCCCTGGACAAGAAACCTTACAGCTAAATAAACAAGATGTTGAAATAGAAAAGCTAAACCCGATGGGGAACTACGCTATTTCTATTCATTTCAGTGATGGTCACACTACTGGTATATACTCATGGAGCTACTTACACCACCTATGTATTGACAAGGATGAACTATGGCTGGATTATAGCAATAGAGTTACAAATAGCAGCAATAACAACTATCATAAAGTCGAGATTTAATGGATTAGATGTATCAAACTATAAACAAAAAATTTAATTGCAGTTATTGTGTGTTAGTTTGACAATATGTTTGTTAATTTTGTTAAAATTAAACCTATTCTTGTTTCGGTGATAAATTTATCACTTTTATAGGTTAGAATTTGTCAACTAATAAAAGGCACTAAAAAAATGAAAAATAAATTAATTAAATTTACATTTCTATTAACTTTATTTTTTTCAATTCAAGTATCTGCCAACCCAATCAATAAAATTAATTTTGTAGGGTTAAACTTTAACTCCGAAAGTACTTTACTCAAAATTCTTCCATTCAAAATAGGTCAAGATTTCTCTTCTTCTGTAAGTGATCAAATTATTGAAGTGCTTTTTAAAACTGGCTATTTTTCTGATATTAAGATTGTTAAGGGTGATAATGACCTTACGATAACTTTAAAAGAAAACCCTTATATAAAGTACTTTGATATCAATATTAATACCGGATCTGGTTTTGCTGCTTGGCTCAAAAATGAAAAAGCATTTCTTACTGCCGATGTACTCAAAGAATACTCTGATGACAATAAACTTTCGGCTGGAAATATTTATACAAAAACAAAGTTAACTGATTTTGTTGCTTTTCTTGAGGGCAAGTTTTTAGAGTCTGGTTATTACAATGTTGAAATAGACTCCACCCTTGACCTTGACCAGCAAAACAAAATAGGTATAGAGCTTGAGATAAACCAAGGCAACAAGGCAACTATAGGTTCAATTAATATTTCTGGCGCTAGTCAATTCTCAGAAAAAGAATTACTAAAATTATTTAAAATTGGCGAGGCTGACATGTCTCTAATCAATTTCTTTACAAACAAAGATCGCTACTCAGATGTTGAATTAACTCAAAGCCTTGATTCAATTTCGAATACATACTTTGACTCAGGCTATCTAGACTTTAAGTTTGTTAATGTAGAAACAAACTTAAGTGAAGATAAAGAAAAAATATTTATTGACATCGAAGTATCGGAAGGCATTCAATACAAACTTGGACAAGTTTCTTTTGAAGGGGAACTAGGTAATTTTAGTCTAGAAGACCTTAATGGATCTATAAGTATGAATAAAGGGGATGTTTTTAACCGTAATTCAATAATTAATGACATCCAAAAACTTACTGATATGTTTGCTGACCAGGGTTATGCTTTTGTTGATATAAACCCAATTACTTCAGATTTTTTAGACGCTGTTAATGTCAACTTCAATATATCATTAAATAAAAAAGTTTATGTTAACAGAATATCAATATCAGGAAATACTCGAACACAAGATGAAGTAATTCGAAGAGAAATAGGTGTTTCTGAGGGCGGGTTATATTCTAGATCTGCATTGAGGGACTCATTATTAAAGCTAAGGCGTCTTGGCTACTTTTCAGATGTTCAATTTTCAACATCAAAGGTTGAAGATATGCCAGATAAAATCGACCTTAGTTTCATTGTAGAAGAAACAAAGACTGGGGCTATAAGTTTTTCAATATCCCACAGTAATAATTATGGTATATCTGTTGGAGCCGGAATACAAGAAAAAAATATTTTTGGCTCTGGAAACACGCTCAATGCTGATTTAAAAATCTCCGAATCATTTAACAAAGTTAGCTTATATTTTATGAATCCTAACTTTAATGACGAGGGTCATAGTGTAAGCATTGGAGCCTTTAAGAGTGAAATAAATGATGATGATGTTACTGAGAATTCTTATGAGATTGATTCTACAGGGTTCACCCTTGGTTATGGCATTCCACTTGCTAAAAATACTAGAATGAATACTCAACTAGAGTACTCTAAAAATAAAATAAAATGTGGAACGCTTTTTTCAGGTTCAGGTTATGAATCAAGTCAATGTGCTACTACCAATAAAGATGAATTTAAACTTAATGTCAACTGGAATGAAAGCACATTGAATGCTTTCCTGTATCCAACTGAAGGAAGAGCAAATGACCTTGCTGTAGGCATCTCATTGCCTTTGGGTGACTACAGATACTTTAACTTAAGTGCAAATCACTCAAGCTACACTCCTATTAATGAAAACGTTACTTTAAAGCTTACAGGTAATTTTGATTTAGCCAAAGGTTATAGTGGAAAGGAACTTCCTTTTTATAAACGCTATTTTGGAGGAGGCAGTGGATCGGTTAGAGGCTTTGGAAATAAAACTCTTGGCCCACTTTATCCCAATGGAACAGCCAAAGGTGGAGAGCTATCACTCCTGGGAAGTGCAAACCTTATAACTCCAGCCTTTTTCTTTGATAACAATGAAAATATGAGACTTAGTGCTTTCATTGATGCTGGAAATATATATGAAAAATCTTCCAGTCTTAAGCTTGGTGATTTACGTATGTCAGCTGGCCTTGGCTTTGCATATCTTAGCCCTATTGGTTCAATAGGATTTTATGTAGCAACACCTATTCTGAAAAAATCTGGTGACACTATTGAAGACTTTGGTTTCTCTCTAGGTACTGGCTTCTAAAAGTTTTATGAGAGTTTTTGCTCTAATTTTCTTAGCTTTTTTAGCTTTTTCTGCTACTGCTGAGCCAATCAAAATTGGCTATATAGATACTGAAAAAGTAGTTAATAGTCTAACTCAATACCAACAAGAAAATGCTGATATTATTCAAGAGTTTGAATCAAAAAAACAAGAATTACTTGACTTGTTCAATCATATTGAACTAGTTAGAGACAACTTAAATAAAATTGATAAAACTTTAAATGAGAATGATTTCCAGATAGAATTAAATAAAGTTTTAGAGCTAGAGTCAAGTTTCCAACAAGAAACTGAGTATTGGCAAGAAAAAATTAACCAGAAAAAAATTGATTTACTTCAAAAAATAGAAATAGTTATTAATAAAGCTATTAAAGAATTCGCTATAAATGAAGGTTATGATTTGATTTTGTATGAAAATGCAGCATTTGTAAGTAAGAATATCAATATTACTAATAAAATTATTTCAATAATTGAAGGCATGTAATTATGAAACTCTCACTTAAAGAAATTTCAAAAATTATTGGAGCCTCATTAGAGGGAGAACCTTCAAAAGAAATTGTAGGAATTAATACTTTAGAGGATGCAACAAGTGAACAAATATCTTATGCTGTGAGCAAGAAGTATTTAGAGTCTTTAGCTAATACAAATGCTGGTGCAGTTATAGTAGATAGTAGTTTAATAAAATATTGTTCTACAAATACACTTATGGTGGAAGATGCTTATTTAGCTTTCGCTAAATTAACTCACCACTTTAAAGAATATCAATCAAAAATTAGCATTAATGCTATTCAATTAAACATAGATAAAATAAGCTCAATAGAGGGTGTTTTAATCGAGCCTGGATGCTTTATAGGTAAAGATGTTATTATTGGTAAAAATACAACTATTGGGGCGAACTGCGTGATTGAAGATGGAGTTCATATAGGAGAAGATTCACATATTTTTGCCAATGTTGTTATTCAAAAAAACTGCCAAATCGGTAAGAATTGTGTTATTTCACCTGGTTCAATAATTGGCTCTGAAGGCTTTGGTAATGCTCGCACAAAGGACAAGAATTGGCTTGCTATTGCACATCTAGGAAATGTTCAAATCGGAAATGATGTTTCTATTGGCGCCAACACAACAATTGATAGAGGCACCATTAAAGATACTGAAATTCATAACGGCGTTAAAATCGACAATCTTGTTCATATTGCCCACAATGTCATAATCGGTGAAAATACTGCTATTGCTGCAAAAACAGGGATTGCAGGAACCACAATCATTGGAAAGAGATGCATGATAGGCGGAATGGTAGGAATTGTTGGACACTTAAAAATTACTGATGATGTCGTTATAAATGCCACTAGCACAGTTAACAGAAGCATCAATAAACCAGGTGTTTATACAGGTTTTGTCCCCTTAATGTATCACTCAGAATGGAAAAAGGTAGGAATATGGATAACAAAACTTGATAAAATCGCAACTTCATTAAAAATTAAATTAAAAAATATTAAATAGACTTATGGAAATGAATATTAACGAGGTTAAGAATTTCCTACCTCATCGCTACCCATTTTTATTAATTGACAGAGTGACCGACTTTGAGGTTGGGAAAAACCTAACAGCAATTAAGAATGTCTCTATTAATGAACCACATTTTACTGGTCACTTTCCTGACCAGCCGATTATGCCTGGAGTTTTAATTATTGAGGCAATGGCTCAAGCAACTGGAATCTTGGCATTTAAATCAGAGGTTGGACGCCCTGTAACTGGTCAAATTTATATGCTAGTTGGAGTTGATAAGGTTCGCTTTAAAAGAATTGTTGAGCCCGGCGACCAACTTCAAGTCTATGCAGAAGTTATGACAGTTAAGCGTGGTATTTGGAAATTTAACTGTAAAGCCTCAGTTGAAGGAGAGATAGTGACCTCAGCTGAAATTATTTGTACTCAAAAAACTGCAAAATAATTAGTTATGTCTATCGATCCCTCAGCAATTATTCATGAAAGCGCTAAAATCCACAAAAGTGTAATAATTTCAGCTTACGCGGTAATTGGTGCGAATGTAGAAATTGGATCAGGTACAGTTATTGACTCTCATGCTGTAATTGATGGCCCAACAAAAATTGGAAAAAATAATCATATATATTCATTTGCTTCTATCGGTGGTGATCCACAAGATATAACCTACCAAGAAGGCCAAGAAAGTAACCTTATTATTGGTGATGACAATCTGATTAGAGAATTTTGTACAATTAACCGTGGCACTGAAAAAGAAAATTCATTAACAAGAATTGGTTCTAACAATATGTTGATGTCGTACGTACATATTGCTCATGACTGCCAACTTGGTGACCACATCATTATGTCTAATAACGCCTCTCTTGCTGGCCACGTTAGAATTTCAGATTGGGCTATATTGGGCGGGTTTGTTTTAGTCAAACAATTCTGTAACGTAGGCAGACATACTTATGCTGGTATGGGTAGTCAAGTTAATAAGGATATCCCTGACTATATGGTTGCAGCAGGAATTCATCCAAAAATCAGAAGTATCAATACAGTCGGCATGAAACGTAGAGGCTTTAGTGCGAGTTCTATATCTTCAATTAAGCGCGCCTTTAAGGTTGTTTATCGTGACTCTCAAGGCAGACTTCTGGACCAAGCTCTTAACGAGCTAGAATCATCAGAGTCTGATAGCCGTGAAGTAATGCAGTTTGTAGATTGCATTCGAAACTCACGCGTAGGTATCATGCGCGGCCCAGTGGATGAATAGATAGCTCTTTCTTATTATGTCCAAGTCCTTCATAAGGTCAAGTAGTGTTGTAGCTTTAATGACCTTTTTGTCCCGTATTTTAGGACTCATAAGAGATTTTGTTATTGCTCGCTACTTTGGGGCAAATGGTCTAACAGATGCATTTTTAGTTGCATTTCGTATACCTAATTTTTTTAGACGTTTATTTGCTGAAGGTGCGTTTTCTCAAGCTTTTTTACCAATCTTAGCAGATGTAAAAGCTAATCAATCAGACCAAGAAGTTCAATTAGTAATAAACCACATTGCCACTAAATTACTTAGTGTTCTTATGCTTATTACCTTAATTGCAGTTGTGCTAGCACCTGTAATAATATTTTTGTTTGCATGGGGTTTTTATTTCAACGCAGATATGACTCAATTTCATCTGGCTTCAAATATGCTAAGAATAACTTTTCCATATTTACTCTTAATCTCTCTTACAGCTCTTTCTGGCTCAATACTTAACACTTATGACAACTTTAGTATTCCAGCATTTACCCCGGTACTACTTAACATCTCATTAATACTTAGCGCCATTTTTTTATCGAAATTTTTATCAACTCCAATTATGGCTTTGGCATGGGGTGTCTTAATTGGCGGGGTAGCTCAGCTTTCATTCCAGATCCCTTTTTTATTAAAAATTAAAAGACTTCCAAAAATACAGTTCGGTCATCATAAAGTTCTTGCAACATTAAAGAAAAGAATGATACCTGCCCTCTTTGGAGTTTCAGTCTCTCAAATCAACCTATTAGTTGATACAATGATTGCATCAACGCTTATAGCAGGAAGTGTTTCTTGGTTATATTATTCTGATCGACTCTTAGAGCTCCCATTAGCATTAATTGGAATTGCATTAGCAACAGTTGCATTAGCAAAATTAAGTAATTACCATTCCAAAAAAGACAACAAAAACTTTATAGACACAATTGATAAAGCACTTCTATATGCCCTCATATTGGGTTTTCCAGCATGCATTGGTTTAGTTCTTTTATCTGAAGAGCTTATTATTTCTCTCTTTCAATATGACGCATTTGATGCATTCGCCGCTAAAAAAACCTCCTTAAGTCTCCAAGCCTATGGATCAGGCTTGATGGCTTTCATTGCAATTAAAATATTTGCACCAATTTTTCTTTCAAGAGGAGATACAAAGACTCCAGTCAAGGCAGGAGTTGTTGCAATGACCTCGAATGTAATTCTGAATTTAATATTGGTACAATTCTATGGTCATATTGGTTTAGCCGCAGCAACATCAATTTCAGCTCTAATTAATGCAACATTGCTTTATTTTTTCTTAGTCCAGCAGTCAATCTTTAAATTCAACATTTCATTTTATAAAATGCTAATTAAAGTGATATTTGCAGTTACTATAATGGCAATGTATATTTGTTACTTTGAAACACCTATTGAATATTACTTAGATTCTTCACTTTCAGAAAGGGTTTTATCAATATCTAGAACAATTATTATTTCGGCAGTGATATATTTTTCAACCCTTTACACACTAGGAATTAGACTAAAACAATTATGAATACACTTTATTGCATTAAATTAAATAAAGAACTCGAGGGTTTAGAAAGAGCCCCTTACCCAGGCGAGCTTGGTAAAAAAATCTTAAGTTCAGTGTCTAAGGAAGCTTGGCAAATGTGGCTTGATCACCAAACAATGCTAATTAATGAAAATAATTTAAATTTATTTGAAGAATCCTCACAAAAATATTTGAAAGATCAAATGGAGAAATACTTTTTTTCTGATGATGATTTAGATAAGATTCAAGGATATATTCCTAAATAAATATGAAAATTTTAAATCAAAATGGCTAATCTATTTATCATAGCTGCACCTTCTGGCTGCGGTAAAACCTCTCTAGTTGATGCATTATTAAAAAAATCTAGCAATATATGTGTGTCTATATCTCATACAACCCGTAAACCAAGACCTGAAGAAATTAATGGCACTAATTATCACTTCATATCAGTTGATGAGTTTCAAGAAATGATTAAAGATAATAAATTTGTTGAGTTTGCTGAAGTCTTTGAAAACCTTTACGGTAGCTCTAGGCAATTAATTGAAGACAACCTTGATAATAATATTGATGTGATTTTAGAAATTGATTGGCAAGGCGCACGCCAAGTAAAAATTAACATGCCAAAAGCAATAAGTATATTTGTATTGCCTCCCTCAAAGGAGGCTTTACTAGAAAGACTAAAAAATAGAGCCCAAGATGACGAATCAACAATAAACAAAAGAATGTCTGATGCCGAAAATCAAATGAGGCACTTTAATGAATTTGATTACCTAATCATCAATAATGATTTTAATGAAGCTTTATCAGACCTAGAAAGTATAATAATCCCATCAAATAAAGCTTCTGACCGACTTAACCTCTCCCTTGAAGAACAGTTAAATAAACACAAAAATCTACTTAAAAAATTGATATAACTTAAATTTTTGGTATAATTTAGCCCTTAATTATCGTTTTAAAGAAAATTTATGAGTGAATTTGCATTATCGATAAACAACACATCTAGGGACCTAGAGGTACAAAAGTACCCCCCAATACTAACCCCAGAACAAGAATATGACTTAGCTATTGAGTTATATGAGAATGGCAGTTTATCTGCAGCCAAAAAACTTGTTTTAGCCCACATGCGCTTTGTCGCTTTTATTGCTCACGGCTACAAGGGCTACGGACTTGAGAATGCCGACCTAATACAAGAAGGAACAATCGGATTGATGAAAGCAGTCAAGCGCTTCAATCCTCACAAAAAAGTCAGATTGTCATCCTTTGCTGTTTACTGGATTCGTGCAGAAATTCATGAATATATTTTCAAGAATTGGAAAATTGTTAAGGTAGCTACTACAAAGGCACAGAGAAAGCTATTCTTTAAACTCAGAAAAGCAAAATCAAACATCTTCCAATCACTTACAAGTGAGCAGGCTCAAGTAATTGCAAATGATTTGGGTGTTAGAAAAAAAGATGTAATAGAAATGGAATCTCGCCTCGAACTAAGTGATGTCGCTTTTGAAGTACATGATGACGATGACTCCTATATGCCTGAACAATACATCTCAGATCCTGGTGCAACGCCGGAGCAATTAGCTTTAAACGATAATCACCAAGAAGACCAACACAATAAGCTTTATCAAGCGCTTTCTTCTTTAGATGAAAGAAGTATCGATATTTTACAATCAAGGTACTTGAAAGATGAAAAAACGACCCTACATACTTTAGCAGACAAGTATGGCGTTTCTGCAGAAAGGGTTCGTCAACTTGAAAACAAAGCTATTAAAAAGCTTAAAGAACGTCTAGAAGGTTAGACCTTCAACGACAATTTTTTTTGTCCAACACCAGGAGAAAACATGGAAATCCGTCCCTTACACGATCGTGTTATCGTTCGTCGAGTAGAAGAAAAGAAAACAACAGCCAGTGGTTTAATTATCCCTGATTCATCAACTGAAAAGCCCTCTAGAGGTGAAGTTGTTGCAGCTGGAAAAGGTAGAATAAGCACCCAAGGCGACTTAATTCCTTTGGATGTTAAGGTTGGCGATACAGTTATGTTTGGCCAATTTTCTGGCGCTGAAATCACAGTAGGAGAAGAAAAACTTCTAGTGATGAGCGAAGATGAAATTGTTGCAGTAATTGAAAATTAAAGGAGATATAAAATGTCAGCAAAAGACGTAAAATTTGGCTCAGAAGCTAGAGATTTAATGATGTCGGGCGTTAATACGCTTGCCAATGCAGTAAAAGTTACACTCGGCCCTAAAGGTAGAAACGTTGTTATTGATAAATCATTTGGCGCTCCTTCAATTACTAAGGATGGTGTGTCAGTTGCACAAGAAATTGAGCTTGATGGAAAATTTGAAAATATGGGTGCTCAAATGGTTAAAGAGGTAGCATCAAAAACTAATGATATTGCAGGTGACGGAACAACAACAGCGACAGTTTTAGCTCAATCTTTAATATCAGAAGGTGTTAAATCTGTTGCAGCTGGAATGAACCCAATGGATCTTAAAAGAGGTATTGATAAGGCGACTGAAGTTGTAGTTAAAGCTTTACAAAAATCATCTCAACCTTGTAAAAATAGTGAAGCAATTTCACAGGTTGCAACAATTTCTGCGAATTCAGATGAGTCTGTTGGCGAAATTATTGCCAAAGCTATGGAAAAAGTTGGAAAAGAAGGCGTCATTACAGTCGAAGAGGGCTCAACACTTGAAAATGAGCTTGACGTTGTTGAAGGAATGCAGTTTGATCGTGGTTATCTTTCTCCGTACTTTATTAATAACCAAGAATCTATGACTGCTGATCTAGAGCAACCTTATATCTTGTTACATGACTCTAAAATTGCAAATATTCGTGATTTATTGCCAGCACTTGAGGCAGTTCAAAAAGCCGGCAAACCTCTACTAATTATTGCAGAAGATATTGAAGGCGAAGCATTGGCAACTTTAGTTGTCAATAATATGCGTGGTATAGTAAAAGTTGCTGCAGTGAAAGCGCCAGGGTTTGGTGATCGTCGTAAAGCTATTTTAGAAGATATAGCTGCTCTTACTGGCGGTACAGTTATTTCTGAAGAGGTTGGTTTATCACTTGAAGGTATTACTGAAGAACATCTAGGAACTGCTAAACGAGTTGAGATTGGTAAAGACAATACAACTGTTATTGATGGATCAGGTGCGAAAAAGAATATTACATCACGCATTGGTCAAATCAAAACACAAATTGAAGCAACAAGTTCTGATTATGATAAAGAAAAACTCCAAGAGCGTTTAGCTAAACTTTCTGGAGGTGTTGCAGTTATTAAGGTTGGAGCTGCAACCGAAGTTGAAATGAAAGAGAAAAAAGACCGCGTCGATGATGCACTTCATGCTACGCGTGCTGCTGTTGAAGAAGGTGTTGTCCCTGGAGGCGGTGTTGCGTTTATTCGTGCTATCTCTTCGCTTAACTCACTTCAAGGTGACAATAGCGACCAAAACGTTGGTATTAACATATGCAAACGTGCCCTAGAGGAGCCTTTAAGACAAATTGTTAGTAATGGCGGTGGTGAAGCCTCTGTTGTTCTAAACGAAGTCTTAAAAGACAAGGGTAACTTTGGCTATAATGCGGCTACAGAAGAGTATGGAGATATGCTTAAAATGGGTATCTTAGATCCCACTAAAGTAGCTCGCGCAGCGCTTCAGCATGCAGCAAGTATTTCAGGCCTCATGATTACTACTGAAGCAATGGTGACTGATCAGCCACAAGATTCTGCTCCTGCAATGCCTGATATGGGCGGTATGGGTGGTGGAATGCCAGGCATGATGTAAAACTAAATGTTAATCTAATAAAAAGCCCCATTTTTTGGGGCTTTTTTTTGGTATTATAATTGCCAATTATTACCTATACCAACTATGTCTAATTACGACGCATCTTCAATAGAAGTTCTAACTGGCTTGGATCCAGTCAAAAAACGTCCAGGAATGTATACAGATACTGAAAACCCTAACCATCTAGCTCAAGAAGTGATTGATAATAGTGTCGACGAAGCTGTGTCTGGTTATGCAACTCAAATTAATGTAATACTTCATAAAGATAACTCTTTATCAGTCGAAGATAATGGTAGAGGAATTCCTATTGATATTCATCCTAAAGAAGGGACACCTGCTGTAGAAGTTATTCTTACAAAACTTCATGCAGGTGGTAAATTTTCTAATGATTCTTACCAATTTGCTGGCGGACTTCATGGAGTAGGAATTTCTGTAGTAAACGCTCTCTCAAAATCTATTGAAGTTTGGATTAAAAGAGATGCTAAGCATTACTATATGAAATTTAAATCAAGTAAAAAATCTAAAGATTTAGAAGAAATAGCTACTATTGGAAAACGCAACACGGGAACCTTAATAAAATTTGTACCTGACCCTCAATATTTTGATACTGTAAAATTTTCCATCAAGGGGTTACGCCACAATCTTCGCTCTAAAGCGGTTCTTTGTCCAGGATTAGAGGTTACCTTTAATAATGAGATAGACGAAACAAAAGATCGATGGATTTATAAAGACGGAATTAACAACTACCTTCAAGCCTCCTTAGATGGATTAGATTGTATACCTACAACTCCTTTTGTTATATCATTTAAAACCAAAGAAGAACAACTTAATTGTGCACTAACTTGGACTGAAAACACAAGCAATACTATTGCTGAAAGTTTTGTAAATTTAATTCCAACAATTGGAGGTGGGACTCATGTTAATGGCCTCAGATCTGGCCTTACAGATGCACTAAAAGAGTTTTGTGAATTCAGAAATTTAATACCAAAAAATATTAAGCTAACTCCTGATGATGTTTGGCAAAAAATTGCCTTTGTTTTATCAATTAAAATTCTAGATCCACAATTCTCAGGCCAAACCAAAGAAAGGCTTTCTTCAAGAGAGTGCGCTTCATTTGTATCTGGCGCTGTTAAAGACTCTTTTAGTCTTTGGCTTAATCAGCACACTGATATAGCTGAAAAAATTGCTGAATTAGCTATTCTTAATGCACAATCTAGACTTAAAACTGCAAAAAAAGTTATACGAAAAAAAATTGTCAGTGGCCCTGCCCTTCCTGGCAAGCTTTCTGACTGCACTAGTACTGACCTTGAACAGACAGAAGTTTTTTTAGTTGAAGGAGACTCTGCTGGAGGCTCAGCAAAGCAGGCAAGAGATAAAGACTACCAAGCAATTCTACCTCTTAGAGGTAAAATTCTTAATACGTGGGAGGTTGACTCATCTCAAGTTCTTGATTCAAATGAAATTCATGACATTAGCGTTGCAATTGGCTTAGAACCTGATAGTCATGATCTTTCTGGGTTACGCTATGGAAAAATTTGTATCCTAGCTGATGCAGATTCTGATGGCGCCCATATTGCTACTTTGATATGTGCTTTGTTTGTCAAACACTTTCCTAAACTTGTTACTCAAGGTCATGTTTATGTTGCTATGCCTCCTCTTTATCGAATTGATGCAGGAAAACAAGTTTTTTATGCTCTAGACGATAAAGAAAAGAATGCATTTACAGCGAAACTTTTAAAGGAGAACAAACGTCAAAAAGTTCAAGTACAAAGGTTTAAAGGTTTGGGTGAAATGAATCCTAAACAATTAAGAGAAACAACGATGCAGCCTGATACTAGACGATTAATACAGTTAACACTTGACCGCCCATTACAGGTAGGCGAAATGATGGATAAACTGCTCTCAAAAAAACGTGCTGCAGATCGTAAATCTTGGCTAGAAGAAAAAGGCAATCTGGCTAATGTCTAAAGCCATTGTTCTTTTATCTGGTGGTTTAGATTCAACTACAGTCTTGGCAATTGCAAAAACAGAGGGGTTTGACTGCTATGCATTAAGCTTTGATTATGGACAAAAGCAACGCTCAGAGCTCGATTCTGCAAGAATTATTGCTCAAAGATTTGGTGTATGTGAGCACCGAATCATGAAAATATCGTTAGCGGATATCGGGGGCTCAGCTCTAACCGATAAAGACATCGAAGTCCCAAAGCATACTGTAAGTGAAGAAATTCCCATTACCTATGTACCCGCAAGAAATACAATTTTTTTGTCATTCGCACTTGCCTGGGCTGAAGTTCTCGAAAGTCAATCTATTTTTATTGGAGTTAACGCACTAGATTATTCTGGTTATCCAGACTGTAGGCCAGAATATATTATGGCTTACGAAGAAATGGCAAATCTTGCAACCAAACAATCCGTTGAAGGTAGTGAATTAAAAATTCATACACCTCTAATTGACCTAACCAAAGCTCAAATTATTCTAAAAGGAATAAGCCTTGGTGTTGATTATTCGAAAACCATTAGCTGTTATCAAGCTAATTCAAATGGAGAAGCTTGTGGCGAATGTGATGCATGCGTACTTAGACGAAACGGCTTTTCTTATGCAAACGTAAAAGATCCAACAAACTATCAATAAATATTTAAAATTTAGCACTATTTAAATGTTTTTTGAAGATAAAATGTAATCTTTTAAATTATTTAAGGATTTAACTCAAAATGAGTATTGAAGATAGAGTACGTAAAGTTGTTAGTGAGCAGTTAGATGTTAGTGGTGAAATTGACAATAATGCCTCATTTATTGATGATTTAGGGGCTGACTCACTGGATACTGTTGAGCTAGTAATGTCTCTTGAAGAAGAGTTTGATTGCGAAATCGCTGATGAAGAAGCAGAAAACATTACTACCATCCAAGAAGCAATAGACTATATCAACGCAAACACGTAATAAAGCTTCATAAATAATCCATCGAGGCGTTTACTTTAATAAGTAAGACGCCTTTTTTTTATATAAAATAAAGTCAAAATTCAACGCCCAAACAACACTACTAATAATTATTTAGTTTCGTTATAAAAATTAATTTAATTTAATATGAAGAAAAGAAGAGTTGTAATAACCGGCCTAGGAGTTGTCTCTCCAGTAGGAAATAATGTCAACGACTCATGGGGCAGTATCGTCAATGGAGTCTCTGGCATTGCTTTAATTGAAAATATTAACACTGAAGATCAAACTGTTAAGTTTGGTGGGGCTATAAAAAACCTTGATATTAGTCAATATCTCAGCCCGAAAGAAGCGAAAAAAATGGATATTTTTATTCATTACGGTATGGCTGCTGGAATACAAGCTTTTGAAGATAGTGGAATAGAAGTTACCGAGTCAAACGCAGAAAGGATTGGTGTAGCTATTGGTGCGGGCATTGGCGGATTAACAACTATTGAAAAAACTGCAGATCTTTTTAGAGAAAAAGGACCAAGAAGAATATCGCCTTTTTTTGTACCCTCTTCTATCATAAATATGGTCTCAGGCAATCTATCAATTAAATATGGCCTTAAAGGGCCAAATTTTGCTATTGTGACTGCTTGTACTACTGGTACTCATAATATTGGTGATGCATCAAGAATTATTGAGTATGGTGATGCAGACATTATGATTGCAGGTGGTACCGAAATGTCTACAACGAATTGTGGTCTTGGTGGCTTTGCAGCCGCTCGCGCCCTTTCAACTAGAAATGATGACCCTCAGACCGCTTCCAGGCCTTGGGATGTCGATAGAGATGGATTTGTGCTTGGTGATGGTGCAGGAGTTATGGTGCTAGAAGAGTATGAGCATGCAAAGAAGCGTGGCGCTAAAATTTATGGTGAGCTTTCTGGGTACGGTATGAGTAGCGATGCTTATCATATGACCCTGCCTTCTGAAGGTGGTGAAGGTGCAGCAAGATGTATGAGAAATGCCATTAACAATGCTGGTATTAATGCTGAGCAAATAAATTATATCAATGCTCATGGAACTTCTACTCTAGCAGGAGATCTTGCTGAGACAGATGCTGCTAAATTAGCACTAGGAGATCACTCTAAAAACATAGTAATGAGCTCAACAAAATCAATGACTGGTCATTTATTAGGAGCTGCAGGTGGAGTAGAGGCAGTTTTCACCACCCTTGCGATAAGAGATCAAATTGCCCCACCAACGATTAATATATTTAGTCAAGACCCTCTATGCGATTTAGATTATGCTGCAAATAAAGCTAGGGAAATGAAGATTGATCATGCGATTTCCAATTCGTTTGGATTTGGTGGAACGAATGGCTCGCTTGTAATATCTAAGATATCTTAGAAGGAGCTTAATTCTCTTCTAAAATTATTGATGATGAATCAGCTAAATCTGTATCTGAAATGCTACTTGTAATCAGTTTATAGATACGTTTACCTCCATTAGTAACACTCGATAATGCCTCCTTCTTATTAATAATCAACTGCCAGCTATTTTCATCTGATTTAACGTTAAATGCTTCACCAATTACTGCCAAAGCAAGAATTGCTAGTAGTAAATATTTAATCATTGACTTCTGCCATTTTTTCAATATGAAACTTATTTTACCCAGTTTATAAAAACTTATATTGTAATTCCAGATGCTTTTAAAAGACCTTCTATTTTTGGTCTTCCGCCCCTGAACTTAACATACTGTTGCATAAAGTCAAGGCTTCCCCCAACTTCAAGAATACACTCTCTAAAGTCATTTGCAGCCTTAGAGTCGATACCTCCACTAGACTTTACATACTCATAAGCATCAGCTGCTAAGACTTCAGCCCATTTATAACTAAAGTATCCAGCAGCATAACCACCGCTAAAAATATGGGAAAAAGAGTTAAGAAAACGATTCTCATTAATAATAGGCATTAATGAAGTTTTTAGCCTAACTGTATCAAGAATTTTATAAGTATCCTGGTCTGAAATATGGGTATTTATATCCCATAATGAAAATTCACATTGACGTAACATTTGCAATCCAGATTGGAAATTTTTAGAAGCAATCACTTTGTTAAACAGATCGTCAGGTAACTTTTTTCCAGTTTCCCAATGACCTGATATCAAATCAATAACATCTCTTTCATAGCAAAAGTTTTCCATATATTGACTAGGAAGCTCAACACCGTCCCAAGGAACACCACTAATTCCAGCGGCGCAAGGGAAAGTAACTTTAGTTAGTAAATGATGAAGTGCATGACCAAATTCATGAAAAAGTGTAACTATCTCATCAAAATCAAATAGTGCAGGCTTTCCGCCTTTAGGAGAATTTAGATTGCAAACTACAAAAGCAACAGGCAAAGAATCATTATAAAGCCCCTGAAAATCTGACATCCAAGCACCACCACGTTTATTTTCTCTAGCATAAACATCAAGATATATACGCCCTATTGAACCCCTCTTGTCTTTAATTTCTATCACTCTAACGTCAGTATGATAGCACTCTTGCTCAATCTCATTAAGGGTAACACTATATAGTCGCTGAATAGTTGAAAATAAACCACTCAGGACGCAACTTTCAGGAAAAAAAGGCTTTAAATCAGATTTCTTAAAATCAAACATTTTCTGCTTCAATTTTTCTGAGTAAAACATTAAGTCCCATGGCATTAAGGTATGACCCGCAAAAACCTCTAAATCTATTAATTCTTTTTTAGCTTGTGACAGTGAAAGGTCAACTAGATTCTCTAGAAATCTAATTACCTCTTCAGGAGATTCCACCATTTTTGATTGAACTGAATATTCTGCATAGTTTGACAAACCCAAGAGTTTTGATAACTCAAATCTCAACTCTAAAATTTCATTCATAATGTTGCGGTTATCAAACTCCTTTGGAGTAATACCAATATCAGAAGCTCTAGAAATATATGCTCGATAAATTTCTTCCCTTAGCTCCCTGTTTTCTGCATAGGTCATGAGATCAATATAAACTGGTATTTGCAGATTAATAACATACTCATCACCAACCTTTACCTTTGATATCTCAGCCTCCCCATAACCTTTAAGGTCATCAATAGAGACTGTTTTTTTCCAGGAATTTGTTGCCTGAAGAACGTTTTTTGAAAACTGATTACTTAAAACACTGAGCTGTTCTTGGATAGCTTTAAATCGATCTGAATGCTCACCCTCAAGCCCAACACCAGAAAGCTCAAAACCTTTAAGAGAATCTTTCACAATATGTTTTTGTTGCTTATTAAGATTTGATTTTTTTAACCTTTTAAAGGCCTCATATAAAGATTTATTAGCGCCTATCTCACTGTAATAATTAGAAATTATTGGTAATGTTTTTTCATACTCTTTATTGAATGACTCAGAAAACATAACCGCATTGAGATGTGAATTTACACTCATTTCTCTTCCTATAACGTGCTCAGATTCATCTAGCAAAGCAACTACACTATCCCAATCATTTCCATTACTTGCAATTAGTGATTTTTTTAAGCCATTCTCTGTCAACTTAGTAATATTATTTACAATATTTTTTGGATTAAAATTTGGTGTTTGGTTACTTTTCATAAAATCAATACTTTAAATTCAAATAAATTAATAATCTTGGCGCCCATTAATAATCACCTCGTAGCCATCTTCTTCAGGCTCATCGTCAATCATCTCAGCTGGAAATCCATTTCCCAAAACTTCAACATTTGCCATCTCTTCAAGCCTTTTAATGATATTAGGTGAAAGTTCGCGTGGTCCATATCGCTTTTCACCATCTTTAAAGATATCAACTATAAGTGGTGCAATCTCAAGCTCTATACCTTTTCGTTCAGCTAACTGATTAAAAATTCCGACATCTTTAGAAACTAAATCCATTGTAAAGCTTATATCTCTACTGCCATTTAGAATAACCTGAGACTCAGTTTCATGAACAAATGAGTTCCCAGAAGATGCTTTAATTGCTTCATAGGTAACATTCATATCCATACCAAGAGATTTCATTGTTGTTAGTGCTTCAGCAATTGAAGTTAAATTAACTGTTGCTAAATAATTCGTCATTACTTTAAGCGTAGAAGCTGTCCCTAAATCACCAGTATGTAATATACGGCGACCCATAGTTGTTAATATTGGCAAAGCAAGCTCAAATGCCTCTCGTTTACAACCTGCGAAAATTGAAATATTGCCAGTATCAGCTCTATGACACCCCCCTGAAACAGGACAATCAATTGGCAAAGCACCCACCTTATCTACTAAAGCACCAATACGACGAATTTCAGCTTCATCAGTTGTACTCATTTCTAGCCATATTTTTCCTTTACTAAGTCCAGCTAAGATCCCGTCCTTAGATTCCATTACTTCTGAGCATGCCTTAGGTGATGGCAAACAAGTAATCACCACATCACAATGCTCTGCCATTTCTTTTGGTGAGTTACCACTCTTAGCACCTCGCTCTACAAATTCATCAACAAATTCTTTATTTAGGTCTCTCACTGTAAGATCAAATCCATTTCTTAATAAGCTACCAGCAAGCTTGCCACCTGCATTTCCTAAACCAATAAAACCTACTTTCATTGATATCTCCTAATAACTATATAAATTTAATCATCTTCAACATAATAAGGATTTGAATCCATAGAAAGATGAAGCTTTTTCCCCTTATAGGGTGAATTTGACCTTACAACTTCAAGATTAAGTTCAACCCCTAAACCAGGTTTATCTGAAGGAACAATGTTTCCATTACTCCAATTTAATGGTTCCATTAAAACCTCCTCATGAAACCCATTCCAAGTCTTGATGCTTTCCATAATTAAGAAATTAGGTGTTGCAGTTGCAAGCTGAATACTTGCTGCAGCACCTACTGGACCGTTATATAAATGGGGAGCAATCTGGGTATAGAAGACTTCCGCAAGGCTAGCAATTTTTTTTGCTTCTAAAATTCCACCAACTCGACCTAAATTCATTTGAATAATAGAAGCAGAGTTATTTTTCAAAATTTCATAAAATTCATACTTTGAAGTTAATCGCTCACCAGTTGCTACAGGAATACTAGTGTTTTTTGCAACTTCTGCCATTGCACCAGACTGACCCGGAGGTACAGGCTCTTCAAACCACAAAGGGTCAAACTTTTCTAAACGTTTTGCAAGTCGAATTGCTGATGCTGGAGTTAGTTGGCCATGAGTGCCTATTAAAATATCACATCTATCTCCAACAGCCTCTCTAACTTCTCTACAGTAATTTTCGCAATGATTTAAACGACTCAATGATATTTGATGTCCAGAATAGATAGAGTAAGGCCCAGCAGGATCAAACTTAAGCGCAGTGAAGCCTTGCTCCATAAACTTAATAGCAGACTTTGCGCCAAGCCCTGGATCTTCATAGTTAAGAACGCCATTTTTATCTTCTGGATATAAATAAGTATACGAACGAAGTTTGTCATGAACTTTACCGCCTATAAGCTCATAAATTGGCTTATTTGCAGCCTTTCCAATAACATCCCAACATGCGATCTCTAAGCCGCTTAATACGCCCATCATCGTCAAATCTGGCCTCTGGGTAAAGCCACTTGAAAAGCATTCCCTATAAAAGCGCTCTATATGGTGAGGGTCATGTCCTTTTAAATAGCGTTCAAATACATCTTCTATTGCTTTAACAACAACCTCTGGATGAAAAGATGCTGAATAGACTTCTCCAATACCTGTGATTCCGCATCTAGTTTCGATAGATAGAAAAATCCAATACATACCTCCGATATGTGGTTTAGGAGTAGCAACTATATAGGTATTTAATTTAACTACTTCCATGACAGTAAAATAAAATTTAAAGATGTTGGTGTTATTTTTATACTTTTATAGTCTAGGATGCAAATATTCATTTCATTAATTAATAACTCTAGATAGATCTTTTAGGTCTATCTTTACGCTGAGAATTTTGCCAATTTGGGTCAATCCATACATCGGCATTACTTGCCTGAAGAGGTTTATTTCCTAATATAGAGTCAGCCATTTTTTCAGCCAACATTATAGTAGGAGCGTTAAGGTTTCCGTTAGGTATGCTTGGAAATACAGATGAATCAATTACCCTTAATTTTTCAATACCATTTACTTGACCTTTATTATTTACAACAGTCAAAGGATCATCTATATCACCCATTTTGCAAGAACATGATGCGTGATAGGCGCTTTCAACATTAGCCCTAACCCATTCATCTATCTCATCATCACTACTAACCTCTATACCCGGGCTCGCTTCACCTGCATTATATTCATCAAAAGATGGTTGGCTTAATATCTCTCTTGTTAGCCTAATACAATCGCGCCAGTCTTGTCTATCTTGCTCACTCTCTAAATAATTAAACAAGATTGTTGGCTTGGCTTGTGGATCTGAACTGTTTATTTTAATACTGCCACGACTAGTTGTTTTATTCACCCCAGCATGGACTTGATAACCATGACCATTCATTGCTGCGTTGCCGTCGTAACGCATTGCTGCTGGCAGGAAATGGTACTGAATATTAGGCCATTCAATGCCCGCTCGTGAGCGTATAAAGCCACAAGATTCAAAGTGGTTAGTGGAGCCTAATCCAGTATTAAATAGTATCCAGCGGACACCAATAAGACCCTTACTAAATAAATTTAACTTACTATTAAGTGTGATTGGTTTTTTGCAACGGTATTGAAAATAAACTTCAAGATGATCTTGAAGATTTTCTCCAACTCCTAGTAATTCATGATGTAATTCAACGCCAGCTTTCTCAAGAACATCTCTTGGACCTATTCCTGATAATTGAAGGAGCTGAGGTGAGCCAATAGAACCAGCACAAAGTATTACCTCTTTATTAGCATTAACTGTTTCACTTTTTCCTTTTAGTTTGTATTCAACTCCTGTTGCAATTTTATTTTTGAGCAATACTCGCTGCACAAATACTCCAGTTAATATTGTAAGGTTTGGTCTATTTTTTGCTGGTTTAATATAGGCATTTGAGGTAGAAGAACGTATACCTTTACCGACAGTCATATGCATAGGCCCAAAGCCTTCTTGTTGTTCAGCGTTATAGTCACTAGTTTTTGGATATCCTGCTTCTTGACCAGCATCAATAAATGCTTCATAAAGAGGGTTTAACTTCATATTATTTCCATTCGAGGTAGCAATAGGACCGTCACCTCCTCGATAATCGTCTTCTCCCTTATGCCAAGTCTCAGAGCGCTTAAAGTAAGGCAGGCAGTCTTTATATGACCAGCCCTTTACTCCTTGCTCTTCCCACTGATCAAAATCTCGGGCATGTCCCCGAACATAAACCATTCCATTAATTGAAGAGGAGCCGCCCATTACTTTTCCTCTTGGGCAATGCATCCTTCGGTTATCAAGGAAAGGTTCTGGCTCAGTATGAAATTGCCACGCATACTTTTCAGTATTCATTGGATAAGATAAAGCAGTAGGCATCTGAATCATTATATTTTTATCACTACCACCTGTTTCTAATAGTAATACCTCATTGCTTCCAGATTCTGTTAAGCGATTAGCTAAAACGCATCCTGCGGATCCTGCACCAACAATAATATAATCAAATTGTTTACTCATATTAATAAGGACTTTCAATATTGTCTAATCGAACAAAAACACTTTTAATTTGAGTATAGCTCTTTAAAGTCTCAGGGCCATTTTCCCGCCCTATTCCTGACTCTTTATAACCCCCAACAGGCATTTCAGCGGGGGAGTCTCCCCAGCTATTAATCCAACAGATTCCAGCCTCTAATTGGTTAATAACTCGATGAGCACGATTAATATCTTTCGTGAATATTCCTGCAGCCAATCCAAACTTAGTATTATTTGCTCTTTTGATCACTTCAGCCTCATTATCAAATCTCAAAACTGACATTACCGGACCAAAAATTTCATCAATAACATGTTCTGAGTCATCTTTACAATCAGCAAATATTGTTGGTTCAACAAAAAAGCCATTAGCAGTTTCTTTTGATTTATAACGATTACCACCTATTACTAATCTTGCTCCTGATGCCTTTGCTTTATCTATATATCCCATCACTTTATTAAGATGCTTCGAACTAATTAATGCCCCCATCTGTGTATCTGGATTCATAGGGTCACCAAGTTTTATTTTTTTACTACGTAAAGAGGCTTTTTCTAAAAACTGATCATAAATTTTAGAGTGAACATAGACACGTGTACCGTTTGTGCAGATTTCTCCCTGTGTATAAAAATTAGCCAATAATGCTCCTGATACTGCATTATCTATATCAGCATCGTCAAAAATGATTAATGGTGATTTACCTCCCAACTCTAGAGTTACTTCTTTGAGCGTTCCTGAAGCATCTGTCATAACTTTTTTTCCGGTTCCACTTTCACCAGTAAAAGAAACTTTAGCAATTCTTGGGTGCCTTGTTAAATATTGTCCAACACGATAATCTCCTTGCACTACATTAAAGACACCGGGCGGCATTCCTGCCTCTGTATATATCTCAGCAAGCTTCATCACACTTAGTGGAGTTTCTTCGGATGGCTTAAAAACCATAGAATTGCCAGCTGCTAAGCAAGCTGCAGACTTCCAACAAGCAATTTGTATAGGATAGTTCCAAGCACCAATACCTACACAAACACCTAGAGGTTCTCTTTTTGACATATAAAAAGTATTAGAGTCTAAATCTTGCTGAGTCCCCTGCAAAGCAGGAGCAAGTCCAGCATAATATTCTATTACATCAGCACCAGAATGGATATCCACACAGTTAGCTTCTTGCAAAGGCTTTCCAGAGTCCATAACCTCCAAAGATGCAAGCTCATCATTCCTTTCACGAAGTAAAGCAACAGCTTTTAATAGAATACGTCCTCTCTCAACAGCTAACATTGAGCTCCAAACAGCAAAACCTTTCTCTGCAGATTTAATAGCTCTCTCAACATCATCTTCACTTGCCTGATCTACGCTTGCAATAACTTTCCCATTTGCAGGATTTTTGGTTTCAAAAGATTCGCCAGAATTGGATTCAAAATAGGCGCCATGAATATATAAATGTTCTTTCATAAGCTTTCAATAAAAAACAGATAAAACACTAGGGTGGTTTAAATCTAAAAAACTAATGATACATACTAAGTGAGCATTAAAAGTAATATTATTGTTGAATATGGAGACTATATTTAACGAATAAAATAGATCAAATCATTTGTTAATAACTTAAATTAAATTAGAAAATAATCAAGTTTAAATTCTATTTAAATCTAAACATATAGCTTAGTCCCTTAAGCTAAAAATATTAAGGCATAACAATGTTTTTAAGCTGATCTATAAGTAAGTTTAAGAGAGTAATTTTTTGCTTATCATCAAACCGACTTATAGGCCCTGAAACGACAATAGCTCCTACAAATTTATCACTATTTGAGACAACTGGAACAGCAAGTGCAAAAAGCGCTGCATTATGTTCATTTATTGAGAGGTAGTAGCCCTTATCTCTGATATCTTTATAAAAGCCTTGTTTATCATTTTTACGCTTACCATAGGCCAAGATAATTCGACCTGAAGCCCCTTGATTAAGCTCTAAGCGAGAACCTTGTTCAATGTTGTGTCTTATTTCGTCTCTCGAGTGAGCTCTATAGAGGCAAATACGTTTATCTTCTTCTTCAACAAAGAAGGATGCTGTCTCGCCAGACATATCTCTTATTCTATCTACTATAGGACGAATCTGTTCTAAATGGTTACTTTGGGTGTAAATAGCGCTTAAATACAGTGCCTGGGTTCCAACAACATAGTCCTTATTCTTAAGTCGAGAGACATAGCCATACTCTTCTAGAGTTTGTAAAATTCGATAGGTTGTTGATAAATTAAAGTTAAGATGCTCACAGATCTCTTTTATTGAGAATTGAGCCTTATCCAATGAGAATATAGATAAGATCTGTAAGCACTTTTGAATGGCGTTATAACTTTTATCGATGGATCTTGGTTTCATTTTATTTCATATTATGAAAAAAAAATATTATATCGTAAAATTATGTAATCTTAAAAAGAATATATTGGTATTATAAAAATTCCAGTAAATATTAGTTTTATCAAAAGTTTATCTACATAAGGATAAACATAAATACTGTCTAAAGACTGTCTGAAATATATATAAATAAAAAGGAGAAATCAATGAACAGAAAAGAACAAATTCAAGCCCTAGAAAAGGACTGGCAAGAAAACCCTAGATGGGAAAATGTTAAACGCACATATTCTGCAGAAGATGTTGTTAGATTGCGTGGTTCTGTTCAACCTGAATGTACTTATGCTCGAAGAGGCGCTGAAAAGCTCTGGGACCTTGTAAATGGTTCATCTAAAAAAGGCTATGTAAACTGTATGGGAGCGATTACTGCAGGTCAAGCAATGCAACAAGCAAAAGCAGGCATCGAAGCTATCTATCTTTCTGGATGGCAAGTTGCAGCAGATGGAAATACATCTGAGACGATGTATCCAGATCAGTCTCTCTATGCATATGACTCTGTTCCAACTATGGTAAGAAGAATTAACAATACATTTAAAAGAGCAGATGAAATTCAGTGGGCACAAGGTATTGATGAAAGTGATGATAAATATATTGATTTCTTTTTACCTATTGTGGCAGATGCTGAAGCTGGGTTTGGTGGTGTATTGAATTCATTTGAGTTGATGAAAAATATGATTACTAATGGAGCAGCAGGAGCTCACTTTGAAGACCAGTTAGCAGCTGTCAAAAAGTGTGGACATATGGGAGGTAAGGTGCTTGTTCCAACTCAGGAGGCAGTTCAAAAATTAATCTCTGCACGCTTAGCATCTGATGTTATGGGTGTTCCTACTCTTTTATTAGCAAGGACTGATTCAGAAGCAGCTAACCTGCTTACCTCAGATGTTGATCCTTATGACGCCCCTTTTGTAACTGGCAAGAGAACTGTAGAGGGTTTTTATGTTGTTAAAAATGGACTCGAACAATCTATATCGAGAGGTCTTGCATATGCACCATATGCTGATCTAGTATGGTGTGAAACAGGAAAACCAGACCTCGGCTTTGCAAAAGAGTTTGCAGATGCAGTATTAGCTAAAAATCCTAACCAACTTCTAGCCTATAACTGCTCACCTTCTTTCAACTGGAAAAAGCATCTAAGTGACAGTGAAATTGCTTCTTTTCAAGAAAAAATTGCCGCAATGGGTTACAAGTATCAATTCATCACTTTAGCTGGTATACACAATATGTGGTATAACATGTTCGACCTTGCTTATGATTATGCACAAGGTGAAGGTATGAAGCATTATGTTAACAAGGTTCAAGAGCCTGAATTTGAAGCAGCTAAAAAAGGTTATACTTTTGCTTCTCATCAACAAGAAGTTGGTGCAGGTTACTTCGATGATGTTACTACTGTTATTCAGGGTGGCGAGTCTTCAGTAACTGCATTAAAAGGCTCTACTGAGGAAGAGCAGTTTAATTAAGAAGTAAACTGCTAAAAATAAGACTTGCCTTTTTATTAGTAAGGCTTGTTTTTAGTGACTTTATTCTTATGGTTAATAACTCATCACAAAAAATTTCATCATCGATCGCAAAGAAGTTTCTTAGTGGAGTTAATAACTCATCACACAGAATTTCAGCATCGATAGCAAAGAAGATTCTTATTGGATTTGAGCAGCATTATCAAAACATAAAAAGTGCTTCGATAGAGGCAAAACGATGCTTTGAGGAAAGGGAATGGGAGAAGATTGAGAATGACTCAAAACTAAGGCTAAACTTCTATGATAAGCAAGTAGATAATTTTTGCAAAAAACTCTCTTCTGAGCTAAAAAAGCAAACTCTATATGGGGCAAAGGCTGAATTTAATGAGTCAACCTATATGGGAAAATTTAATTCAGAATTCTGGAAAAAAACTAAGCTTATGTATGTTGAGCTCATTACTGAGCATAGGCAGCCAGAACTTGCTGAAACCTTTTATAACTCGGTCTTTTGTAGACTATTTTCTAGAAGTTTTTATAACAATCAATATATCTTTACAAAGCCTTGTGTGTCTCTAAATTATATTGATATGGATGAACCAGTAACTGATAGCTACTTTATTGAAAATGATCAACTTAAAAATTCTTTTACTAGTATTCTAACTAGCTACTTTAATAAGTCCTCATTTGGTAGTCTTGAACAAGACATTCAGAGACTGGAAGAGCAGCTATTTACTCAACTTCCCCGTCTAGAGACAGATATGTTCGAAATTCAAGTTATCAGTACTCCTTTTATTAGAGGCAAAGCTGCCTACATAACTGGAAAAATTGTATCTCAACTTCACGCTGATCAACCTTTATTAATTGCCCTATTACATGATAAGGAAAAAGGAATTTATGTTGACAGCCTACTGACCGATATTGGAAGTATATCCATAGTGTTTAGTTTCTCAAGATCATATTTCTTTATTACTACTGACTATCCATCAGCCATTGTTGAATTTCTAAAAGATATTCTTCCAGGAAAAACTAGGGCTGTCCTTTATAGCGCTATTGGTCTTCACAAGCAAGGCAAGACACTTCTCTATAGACACTTCTTAAAATACTCAAAAGTTACTAGCGAAAAACTGATTATTGCTCCTGGAATTAAAGGAATGGTTATGTCAGTTTTCACTTTCCCTATGTACCCTTATGTTTTTAAAATTATTAATGACCAATTTGCCCCACCAAAGATGGGAACAAAAGAGATGGTAAAAGACCGATACTACTTTGTTAAAAATCATGTAAGAGTCGGTAGACTTGCGGATACATGGGAGTTTTCCAAGGTTGCGTTTCCAATGAAGGATATCGATGATGCTCTTCTAACTGAATTGAAGAAAAAAGCAAGCTCAAACATTGAAATAGAGGGAGATTTACTAATTATTAAACACATGTATATTGAAAACAAAATGACTCCACTTAATATCTACCTAGAAACTGCTAACAAAGAGCAGCAAACCCATATTATTAATGACTACGGTAAGGCCATTGATGAGTTAATTAATTCAAATATATTCCCTGGAGATATGCTGACTAAAAATTTCGGTGTCACACGTCAAAATCGAGTTGTCTTTTATGACTATGATGAGATTACTTTAATGAGTAAACCAGTATTCAGGAAAATTCCAAAGTCTAGAACTTATGAAGAAGAAATGGCTTCTGAGCCTTGGTATTATGTAGGACAAAATGATGTTTTCCCAGAAGAGTTTAAATACTTCATGCTACCAAATAAGTTCATGAAAGAAACCTTTAATAAGCACTATAAAAAACTTCTTGATGCTAAATATTGGGTCTCAATCCAAGCAAAAATTCAAAAAAATGGGGTAATGGATTACTATCCTTATGGAGCAGAAAAACGAATGTGTGAAATTTATGGGGAGAATAATGAC
>Ga0207965_1000002_pt1 | contig 94818 bp, 74 predicted proteins | sample Knorr_S23_td_O2m_FD_185609 | JGI IMG/M metagenome (GOLD analysis project Ga0207965, IMG submission 185609) | Marine microbial communities from Southern Atlantic Ocean transect - Knorr_S23_td_O2min_ad_571m_LV (SPAdes) (version 2) | ecosystem: Environmental > Aquatic > Marine > Oceanic | place...
CCGAACCGAGGCCAGGATAGGACAAGGGAATATAGTTGTCCTCCGAATCATCGTCCTGAGTTGTGACTGAATCTATTTCTTGCTCGGAAATTTCAGCAGATTCTTCTGGTCTAGAGTTCTCATCACCAGGTTCTAGGTCCCGGACACGACGCATCGCTGCTGCTGCTGAATCAATGTCAGCGGGATTGACCGTGATATCGGCAACGACTCGGGATATGCCACCTCTATCTGTTCTGGCACGTGCCTGAGTCAACCGGACTTCCCCATCCACTACTCCTGCATTCGCCAGCGCATCGGAAAGGTCCTCAGCAACTGCTCCCAGTTTCGCGGTTGAGAGTGTCCTCGTGTGAGGAAGGACACCGGAAAAGAGACGGGCAGCCGCCATGAGTCCTTCATCGTCACCACCAACGATGAGCACCCAAGTGCGGTCGTCCGCATTTCGAATGACTACCGAGCCCTCTCCAGCGTCGAGTGAGGTTGGATCAATACCCGGTGAGCTTAAGCCAGAGCTGGCCAAGCCACTCCGTCCGATCACGATTAAAATCCCTTCGGCTGAAATTCCTCGCTGGATTGGGAGGTTCATCGCCATCGTCTCGAAACCGAGACGAGCTGAGATCTCTGCTGCTGCCGCCGTCTCACTGCTGCTAGGTGTCTCACCTAAAATGAGAGACGCATTCACCAGGTCTGGTACACTATCTGCGTTGGTGTCGACCACGAGATTACCGAGATCGTATAGCGTGGCCAGGTCCATTCTTGTTGTCTGAGCTTGGGCCGACACGGTGGTCGTTACAGAGTTACTCAGGACTAGAGATATCGTGACGAGGATCGGAATATGGCGCATGGTTCCACTCCGGGTACCGGGGTAGAGCAGGTGCATCAGAACTGGTTCGGAAAGCGAACCTAGGGGCCGTCTTCGGTAGCTACAAGCGTGATTGACAGCAGAGGGCTTACCTAGGAGGCGATAGTGCTTCAGGGAACGTTAAGAATGTAGCGTCTTAGTCTGGCACTCAGTTCCCGATTTTTTGGAACCGTATGTCGTAAACCCTTCCAAGACTGAGGCTTAGCTCGGTTATGTCTCCGCCCAAGTCACTCTTGAACCGTATGATTTGCCCCCCTGCGCTAAAGGCGTTTGAATAGATCGGGGTGAGCATACGGGTGCGACCTGGGCGCTGCGACAGCGTGAGCACACCGTCAGTCACTTCTACCAAGAACGTGGTTTCCGCATCGTAGCTAGTGTATGTGCCTTCGAATGATACGAGGTCATCTGGGCTTGGCGACCAAGCTTCTACGGGTTCGAACACTTGGTTTGTGTATTGCCAAGCTTCAATCTTGAACTGGGGGCGCTGGCCCTGGTTGAGTTGGAACCGGTAGATGCGATCTGCGGCTCCAGCCTGGAAGTGGTTCTCACTAAGAGGAATAAGTGTTGTATTTCCATCTCTGAGTTCGCCATCGGTGAGCCTTAAGGTTCGCGTGTTGCCAGTTACGGGATCTCTGTATAGGCCGACGTAACGTTCGAGGACCATGGTTGATACAGAAGCTGGTTCTGGAGGGATGGTCTCGGTAACCGCATCACCTAAGAAGGCCCTTGCGACGCTTGAGCCAGTGCCCCCGGTGGACACGTTCGACGCATTACAAAGCATTGCGACTGATAGTTTGTGGTCGGGATAACGTCCAAGGAATGCCCTATATCCTGCAGTAGATCCTGTGTGGGTTACTGAGCGCACGCCACCCATCGTTCCATGTTGTAGTCCTCCTGCGTAGATGATCTCGGCACCATTAGATAGCCTGCCTCTCTCATCATGCATCATCCGCACAAACTCTGGACCTCCGAGCCGTCCATCAGTGAGTGCCTCATTCCAGATCATTAAATCCCCAACGGTCGTTAGGATGCCTCCGTTACCGTGGACATGTTCGATAGGTCGGTTGATCACCCAGTTTCCCCCGGGCCTTGCTGCATAGGCTGAGCTGCGGCCTGGCACGAGACGACGGTAGTCGTCTCTCCACTGGGTGCTGTTCATTCCCAGGGGCTCGAATATTCGTTCCTTGGAGAAGTCCGCGAACGACATGCCAGCCAGGCGATCCACAACGATGGCAAGCAGATTGTACCCTGTATTCGAATATGAGTATTCGTGACCTGGGTCGAAATTGGCTGCACTCTGTCGACTAACGATGTCGAGTACATGTTCATGGGTGTGACTTCTTTGCTCGCGACCCCATCCTGAGATCCCCGCTACGCTACCCCAATCTCTCAGTCCACTCGTGTGTGTCATGAGATGACGGAGTGTGATAGTAGGACCATAGTTCGGAACTTCCGGCACGTATTCCCGGATATCGTCCCCTAGAGACAGCTGGCCGTCGAGAGCAAGAAGCATGATCGCTGCAGCTGTAAATTGTTTGGAGACAGAGCCGCCTTCGAAGATGGTTTCCGGCTTATTGAGAATCCCATGCTCCAGATCAGCCATTCCGTATGCTCGCTCCAAGACGGTTAGGCCATCTAGGGCTACGCCCACCGCACATCCAGGTGAGGATACTGACGTCCAGGGTGCGAAGATCTCATCCACACGCACTGACACGTCAATTGGGACCTGGGCGTACATTACGCTGGGGATCGCGGCCAAAATGAGTATGCTCAGTCGTACTTGGCTCAAGAAGCTCATTTTTCTGTCCAGTTATTTATTGGTCTCAATCAAGTTCTTGCGAAAATAAAGGGGGGGCCGGTGCCCCGGCCCCCCCTTTATCCTGAGTATTCCCGGTACCTCGTTCCGGCTAAGGCTTAATGTCCGTCCTGCTGTTCCGTGATTGTGAGGTCTTCATCTGCCAGGTGAACATCAAGCCAAGCGGTCCAACGTGCCCATAGATCAAGTATCGTCTCTTCCGTGGCTGGCCCATGGTCCTCGAAGGGGTATAGGTACATCGCCGCCTTTTTGCCTAGCCCATTTAACGCATGGAAGAGGCGTGGTGAGTGATCAGGCGCTGTACCCACGTTCTGGTCATGGAGGCCATGGTACATGAGGAGGGCTCCGGTAAGGTTGTTCGCGTATACGAACGGTGACATCCCGAGATACACCTCTTTCGCATCCCAGAATATCCGCCTCTCACTCTGGAACGAGAGCGGTGTGAATGTACGATTATAGTTTCCATCACCAGCAATCCCGGCCTTGAAGAACGGGGTGTGGACCATGGCGTTTGCCGTTCCAAATGCTCCGTAAGAGTGCCCTCCCAGGCCTAGTCGTTTACGGTCGATAATCCCTCTTTCATCGAGTTCATCGATTACCGCCGCCAAGTTATTTCTAAGGTCGTGCTGATAATTGTTGTTCATCTGCCCGGCCTTACCTACGATCGGAGCATCGGGCTCAACAACCGCGTAGCCTAGCCGAACCAGGTATTCAATGGAACGAGTTCCGAAGTTCGGGTGGGCATTGATGTTATAGGTGCGGCCTCGCTCGTCGTAGCTCTCTTGATCTTCGTATTCCCGCGGATAGAACCAGAACATGGCAGGCAGCCGCTCGCCGGGCGTATAGCCAGGTGGCAGTGTCACGTTTACCAAGAAACGGAACCCATCCGGTCGTTCAACAACGAAGCGTTGCCGAGGTGCGTTCGTTAGATCGGGCGTATAGTCGATATTGTCAGTGAGTTGCGTCCGTTGCGCACCAGTAATCAGGTGCGACTGTGCGATCTCAGTCGGACTCTCGCGGGATACGACAAAGCGTTCTGCGTCGACGTCTAAGATAGCCGAAATCCGCTCATACTGATTGTTATTGTCACTCTCATAAATCCGTTGTGCTTCACCCGTCCGGATCTCGATTTTATCAAGAAAAGTCGTAGGCCCTTCGGCAGCTGGATCTTCGTTGTAACTCGTGCCGTACAAGAAGACGTTCGCACCATCGGAGGATGTCTCTACCACACCGGCAGAGCCACCACCGCCACCGCGTCCGCCGCCACCTACACGCCCACCTGCCATGACCAGTGAACCTGGATTTGCATAAAAGTCATCAGAGTCGTATTCGATGAGAGTGTAGCGTGTATCGGGATCACCCAGGTCGACTGCGTATTCCCCCACGTTTCCTCTCTGACTTGTCCTAAAGAAGAGTATTCCATAGTCAGCAGAAAACCGGTGGCTCTGGATACGTGACTCATGCGAGTACAAGGAGTACTGGCTGTCTTCGTTGAATGGAGGGGCCCAGAGCATCACATGGTCAGAAGATTCTGCGCTTTCATCAGAATCGGCATCTTCCTCTTCATCACTCTCCTCCTGCTGGAGAAAGGTCAGACCTGCCCCGTCCTCTCTCCAAGCGACCTGTCGTTTGTCCGGATCCCCATCGCTTCCAGATACGCCTGGAGCTGCAGGTCGGTTGTCACCCAGGCCGGTATTCATCTCAGTCACATCTAGCTCTGCGAGTACTGTTCCTTCTCGGTCCCAGATCTGCTCGACCCGTCCAAAGCTTCGGACCGGAACGATATAGCTGAATGGTTTTTGAAGGAGTACGGTTCTCGTATGCTCACCGGTTGGTGAAAAGTCGAAGCTGTAGATCATTGCCGGGTCACCGATCTCAGTGACTTCCCGACTCTCTACATCGATCGTCGCGAGTTGCCCGGTCGCATGCCATTCAAGCAACATCTCATCCTGCGGTGTCGCCATCAGGCTTGCATATGTGCGGAGCATGTTCTCTCCGTCCTCGGTCTGTTTTACCTGAGGCCCAGTGGGGGCTCCTATCAGCACCGGTCGCCCTGACCGTTCTGAGGGGACCAGGATTGTGGCGATCTCTTCTCCGTCCGCGGTCCATTCGAAGGTTGTGACCAGGGTTGCTAATACTGGTGAACGAGTCACTTGCCGGGAGTCGCCACTTGCTGGATCGGCCACGTAGATGTGCGTGGCTTGGTCCGTGTGCACAAAGAAGGCTAGGTGAGATCCATCTGGTGACCAGCTTGTGTTCGAGATTCGTGATCCTCGGGGCACGTCCACTTGGACCTCAGAACCATCCGCCGAAGATATGACGTTGATACCGATGTTTGTGCGGATCGTAAGGTTCCGCACCCGGTTGGCTGCATCGTCGATGAAGAGTCCGCCAAGCTCATCAAAGGGCCTGGAGAACCGATCCATTGTGACGGGACCGTCACCGATTTCATGGATGAACCATTGTTTGTCGGGACTCACGCTGTTGAGCGTCACGTTCAGGTAGCGAGGCGCCATGGCTGCTTCTGCGATCTCAGGCGGTGGTGTCACCCACTCTTTTGCGGCAAGGATCGCCTCGGGATCCCGCGTATCTTGAGCTACTAGCGCACTTGGTCCGAGAAGTAGGCTCACCAATAGTGGTGAGGCGCCGAATAAGATTCGACGATGGACTCTATTCATTTTTCTGCCTCCAACTATGTCAACATCCGAAGCCCCGAAACTGGCCCGGGGCCCAACAAAGTGCATTCCGGAGGCCGTTCTGGATAGGCGAGCAGCCATGCCGGGACATTTAACCCTACATTGGGCGATTCTAGGGCATGCGTTAGCTTCGACCTCCGTTTAAAAAAGGATTGACGATGCGGTTTCAACCAAGGATTGCGCTTTTCTGTGCGGCATTCTCGACTGCCGCCCTTATGGGCTGTGAGGGTCGTGTCGCCATGGATTCTGCAGACCTCGAAACACCTGACCAGAAAGCCTCCTACGGTATTGGCTTAAATATCGGTAGTCAGCTTACTGAGACTAAGGATCGCCTTGATAGACCAGCTTTCCTGCGGGGGGTTGAAGACGCGCTTCAAGGCAATGAATCGGTGGTGCCCTCCGATGAACTCCAGGTCATGCTTCAGACTTTTGCTGAGGAGATTCAGAATGCTGCCCAGCAAGACTTTGATCGTCTAGCCGTGGAAAATTCTGTAGCTGGTGATGCATACCTTGCAGAGAACGGATCCAGAGAGGGAGTGATGACCACCGAGAGTGGCCTGCAGTATGAGGTGCTCAGTCAGGGTGATGGGCCGATGCCTGGACCAGAAGACCAGGTACAGTTGCACTATCGCGGGACCCTGATCGACGGGACTGAGTTTGATAGCTCGTACGAAAGAGGAGAGCCGGCTCAATTTGGGGTTGGTGGTGTCATTCCGGGTTTTTCGGAAGCCTTACAGCTCATGTCTGTGGGAAGTCACTTCCGGGTTGTGATCCCCTCCGAGATAGGCTATGGACCGCAAGGGACCGGTGGCCCGATTGGCCCGAACGCGACGCTGATCTTTGAGATTGAACTTCTGGAGATCGTTGCCCCAGCATAGGCAGCTTTAGGTTGCAAGCCGGGGATAAAAGAACCTGACTCCAGCCCAGCTGGGTATATCAGACGATCCTCAGTTACCTCCGGCTTCGGCCTTAAGTTGACGGTATACGTCACGGGCTGAGTCGAATTGGCCATATACGTGGTCTTTTTCAGCCTGTGAACGCCAGTCAGGCCATTCTTCTGCCATCTCTTGCAGCTTGTCGATCCACGCTATTCCATAGTCCGCAGCTTCCGAAGAGCGGACTGGAACTCCGTCCATGATGATCCATACTGGATTCGTGACAGCCTGCACATAGCCGATCCCCATAGGAAAGGCTTCTCCATTAGCCCCGTTCACGCGTACGTGATACCACCCCGAGTGCGTTGGCTGGAAGTCACGTTCAAATGAAACCGAAAGTCTGTCAGCTGATAGGGGCATATCTGCAATAACCTCACCGTTGAAGACAAGTTCTGCCTTTTCGAGAGGAGTGAGAGAGGTCGCCTCAACTTTGATTGTGACATCATCACCGCTGGAGAGATCGACTGTCTGTCCTGGTATCTGCCCTTCGACCTCGAGTTCCACGAGCGGGCCGTTCGACATGAAAGCGTGTCCGTTCTTCATTGCTTGCAGCCAACCGTGCATTGAGAGTTTGCCACCTGGGATCTTCACATATGTTCGAACAGAACCCACGATTGCCGTGTTATGTAAATTGCTGATCGAATCTTCCCCACCTACGAGTGCGACCCTGAGCCCATTATTCCATGCAGCATAGACCGGGGCGAACCCAGTTTGTGAGGCAGACCACTCTACTGCATCCGTGGTAGCCAGAGCGGCATCGACCATAAAGCCTTTCGCACCGCCCAGCGTTCCATCAAGAGGGTCACCGCTGGGCCACTGTGAGTGAACATAGCCGGTGTAAGCTCCCTGCGACTTTGCTTTAAGAAAGATATCGGTGTTTGACGGATAGAGACTCTCGATCCCGGTACCTTCGTATCCCGTAGTGAAGGGCGAAATCAGATGGTCCCGCATCCCGAACAGGAAGACGTGACCGTAGAAAGGTGGGCGGTATTCCTGGCCCACAACAAGCACGCGGTCCGGGGTCGAAAGCGGGTGTGCTTGACCTCCTGGCAGAAAGTACTGGTAGTCTAGGATACGGTTGTCTTTGTTTGCGATCTGCTCCAGAACGATGTCCTGGTCTTCTGCCTCCGACATCATCATTAGGTTCTCGAGCGAGTTGTGTAGATTTCCTGCATAGTTCGCGTGCACATGAGTTGAGCCGCTGAACCACCCCCGTTCCTCCATGTCGATCACTGTTTCGAGCTGGAGTGTGACTTCGGTCACTTCTCCGGCCTGGATCTGAGTTGTCATGCTCTCAGGCTGGTTCTCAAAGCCTTTGACTGTTAGGAGAGAAACCTCGCCCTCAGGGAGTTCCAGAACGGATGTGCCCGTACTGTGGAAGAACCAGAAGCCTGCCCTTTGCGCTATACGAGCGTATGCGTCAGTTGGTGCATAAAATTTTCCGTCGGACGCCTCAACATGAACTCGAGTTCCGGTCGCTTGACCGTCTGCTCCGACCGTCGTCACACGCAGTGTGCCCGTCGGATTCTTCCAATGGCGACCAGTGATCTCTACGTCGACAATTTTTCCACCGTAGACTTCCAAGAGTTTTAATTGTGGGAGGCCTTCACGGTTATCGATATATGCAATCCATTCGCCGTCCGGTGACCAGCGTGGGTGAAAAGCATCGTGAGTGAAGAACGTCATCTTGTAGGGTTCGCCACCCACAGTGGGTTGCACATAAAGATTATTGAATTGATCAGCGGCACCTCTCGTTGATGAGAAGATGAAGCGTTTTCCATCGATTGATACGTCTGGCTGCGTGCGGTAAAGAGTCTGCTCAGCTAGTACTGTCTCACGTTCATCAAAGCCGTCTTCTCGAGCTGGAACCCGAAAGACGTTGCCGCTTCCCAGCGGCACATCACGATTTGATACGAGCAGAAGGTTTTCTCCATCAGGGAACCAGGCAGGTGAGATGTGGATGTCATCCGCGCCAAAATACAGGCGATTACGTCCGTAGTTATTGTCCCTGGTGACGGCTATCGCTTCACTACTAAAGCGGCCTGTTGAGAATGCCTGGATATAAACGTTGAAATAGCCAGAAGGTTCGGTTGATACGTATGCGATTCGTGTTCCATCCGGACTAAAGCTAGGGTCAGTATAGATCTGCGTGTTGTTTGTCAGGGCCGTTGTCTCGCCAGTCTCAATGTTCAAGACCTCAAGTTGGATTGAACGGCCGTGGTCATCGGCAGTGTAGACGAGCCAGCGTCCATCGGGAGAATAGTTCGGAGACGAGTAGTATTTCGGTCCCGAAACCAGTTCTGTCGCCAGCCCAGAAGCTACCTCGATGCTCCAAATAGATCCCTGCATTGCAACTGCGACGGCCTCTCCGTCTGGCGACCAACTCGGGTACCATGGTGTCGAACTTGGTGCCGGTGGGAAATAAAAATTGTGCATATAATTCCCTCCCATCCGAGCACTCGGGTACCCACCGAATAGGGTTTGGGCAGCAAGGGGTAGGGCGCTGGCTAAGACGAGCACAGCCGATGCAATTGCGAGTGAGGAATAGAGACGACGCAGCACGAGGTCCTCCGGAATGATGAACTGAATGGGCAAGCTTCGTGTCCTAAGTGACCTGTATCAAGTAGGGCCCTAGATAGTAGAGTACTACCTCAGTTCACAAGTGGGACCTGACAACAGGCTCTATATGTGCGCAAGTTGAAGTCATCAGCTTGATTAGTACTTTGGGATAAACCGATTCATGGAACCGATATTGACCTTAATTCGAAGTTGGATTTCCTAGAGTGTCGCCACGGCTCTGGACGCATCGTGCGTCTCCCTGGATCACACTTCTTGTGGCAGCTGTCGGTCTTGGAGTGGTCTGGCTTTTAAGAACATCTTTGAGTCCTCGAGTTGAAGGTGACTTCTTCTTCTCTGAGAGTGATCCTCAACTCCAGACTTCGCAGAGGATCAACGAAACTTACCCATCGAGTCCACAGATCATTCTTCGGGTGGCGAGTGAACAGGGTGCGGAAGACTCATATGAGGACCGAATTGAGGCGCTCACGGATGAACTGTTAGAGATTGAGGGAGTAGTCGGCGGATACAGTATCACGACCGACAACCCTGAAGGCAGCCCTCTGTTCAGTAGAATTCTGCTTACGCCAGATGCTGCTGCCACCAACATCGTGCTATCGGCAGACGAAACAGATCCCGAAGTCCTTATTCCACGGATTGAGGCGGTTATAGCGGAACACCAAGCACCAGAACTGGGCATCGTTATGTCTGGTGTACCAGTGATCGTCGAGTTGATCCGACGGAATCTCTTGCGTGATTTAATCATTTTCAGCCTAGCAGCTGTTTTAGTGTTCGGCCTGCTGATCGCTATCGTTTACCGTGATATTGCTATTGTGGTAGGTACTTTGGCGACTTGCTCTATCTCTGTGAGCTTGACGCTCGTTTTAACACAGGCAATTGGTCTTTCGATCGGATTGTTAACAGCTAACCTGGTTACGATCGTTTTCGTGCTCACCCTCTCGCACGTTGTCTTTATGACAGCGAACTGGCTGCGTGCTGCTGAGGAGCAGGTTGACCGACCCCTCGCCGTTCAAAGCGCGATCCGAGACACACTTGAAGCTTCATTCTGGAGTATGACGACTACGCTCCTAGGCTTCGCCTCGCTCTTGATCGCATCAGCACAACCTCTCCGTGAGCTTGGGATCGCGGGTGTAATCGGCACGCTAACGGCTATGGCGACTACTTACTCTGCTTACCCTGCGTTTCTTGGACGATGGGCTAAGGTACCCACCTCAAGGAAGGTTATGGATCTACCGAGAATCGCAGCCCCTGCTCGGACACGTACGCTTGCGGTCGCAGCAGGAGTTACGGTGCTTCTGCTCGGCGCAGGTCTATTCCGAGTTGATACTGATCCCGGGCTACTCACCTACTTCGCTGAAGGTGATCCGCTCCGTGATGGTCTTGAACAAATCGATGCGGATGGAGGAAGCAGCACACTAAATATAGTGATTCGCGATACTGAAGGAGCCCGTCTTGACTCGAATCCAGTATTTGAAAAGATGCAAGTACTGCAGGCGTCGCTCGAAGAGGATGCCGCGGTTGGTGTCGTGCTGTCACCAACAGTGCTGCTGGAGCATGCACGGACTCTCCCCTTTGCAGGATTCTTGAGTCTGGAACTCCTGCTCAACATGGCATCGACTCCGCAGCTTGGTAGTGTCGGGCTGGGGTATGTCACTGCAGCTCGGGATGAGGGTCACTATTTCTTACGTATGCGTGAAACCGTTGATGAACCATCTCGTCGGGAGATCATGGAGCGATTACGGGTGGATGTAGTCGATGCGGGACTCGAGCCAGTCTTGATTGGAGGCCTCTATGATCTCCAAGCCCAGCTGGGGGAACTGATAAGGTCAAGCTTAAAGATTGGGATTGGCGGGTTAATGGCCTTATTCCTCGTCGTTGGGTTCATAGTATCCCGTTCTGCCATGACGACATCTCGAATGTGGATCTGTCTGGCAGCTGTTCCAGTTGTCGTGCTCGGTGTTTTCGGACACCTCGGCATCGCGGTTGACATCATCACGTCTCCGGCTGCGAACATCGCGCTTGCTATGGGTGTCGATTCGATGATCCACCTCGTTGTCCGGGTACGTACATTGGATGCCCTAGGAGAGCCGCTGCCGTGGGGTAGGGCACTAGATCAGATTAGGCCCCCTGTGCTACGTGCGAGCATGATCATTTGTGCAGGATTTGGAATTTTTGTGCTATCAACATTCCCGCCAACGAGCCGTTTTGGTTTGGCCGTAATTCTGGGGACGCTGACTGCGGCGACAATGACGCTCATTGTGCTGCCTCGGATCTCCGCCACCGCAGGACGTTCTGGCGCCAAGACGTGACGAAGCACACGGTGGTGCCGCGATTGAGCGGTCTCACCCGGAAACTTGGGTTATTGGGCCTGGCTGCAACGGGAATTTGCTCCATGCTAGGAGCAGCAATCAATGTCGTGCCATTCATGATCCAGCGGAGTGTGCCGGGGATAGGCCCTCATGTGCTTTCAGCGTATGTGTTTGCGGCGGTTCCCGCGATACTCGCAGCACTCGCATATGCTATCCTGGCGTCATCGATGCCCAGAGCTGGAGGCAGCTATATCTACGCGAGTCGTGGCCTGAACCCGTACCTGGGATTTGTTGCGAGTTTTTCTCAGTGGTTCGGGGTTTCTGTAGCGATCGGTGTAGTCTCCTACGTCTTGATTCCCTTCTTGAGGGATATCGTCTCGGCTATGGGTATCGACGCGCTTGCTATGGCGCTCGACACGGGAGTAGTGCGCGTGAGTCTTGCCCTGGTTTTCCTCTGGTCTTCGGTAGGGATCAACTTGCTTGGACTCCGAGTGTATGAGCGGATTCTGGTGCCGATGATGTTCGTAATGTTTGTTTTCGGCAGCATAGTGATTGTTACGGGATTCCTGTTTGATCACGGTGATTTTGCAGCAGGATTGGCCGTTCGGGAGGGTCTCAGTGTACCTCCAGAGCCTGCAAGGCCATTTAGTTGGGCAAGCTTTCTTGCCGCTTCGGCTCTCCTTTTCTCAAGCTTTATAGGCTTTGACTCAATCGCCCAAGCTGGTGGAGAGGCCAAAAACCCTGGCAGGTCCCTTCCACTTGCGATCGGTATTGCAGTTGTGTCAGTGGGCACGTTCTACCTGCTCTTCACCGCAGCCGTTTACCATACGGTACCGTGGAGTTTCGTAGCTGAAAAAGCTCTCACCCAGGACCTTACGGCTCCCGGGCTGCTGGGGTATGTACTCTCACCCGGCTGGACCATCCTTATTGTCGCAGGTGCGGCAGTTGCACTCATCAATGATTTGCCGGCGATGCTCTTATCGGTATCCAGGCTCGTATTCGCTTGGGCTGAAGATGGTGTTTTTCCGAAAAGTGTTGCCCGAATCCACCAGACACGGCACACGCCCCATATCGCGCTCGTACTCAGTGGTCTTATGGCCTCACTAAGCATCTTTGGTAGCCATTTTGCCGGGGATTTCTTCTTGGGTGTTGATATCCTTGTGACGTCCATGCTTCTGAATTTCATAGTTATGTGTGCGGCAGTGCTCGCTCTGCCCCATCGAAATCCAAGGATTGCCAAAGATGTGACTGTGCTCCGGTCGCGCCGGTTACAGATACCTGTTGCAGTGGCTGGAATCATGCTGCTCGGTACGTTTCTGGTTGTGCATCTTTGGAAGGATATGACAGCTGATGTCAGCGCATGGTACCTACACTCGACACCCCTTTGGGTGGTTGTGATGGCGTTGGCGACGTGTATCTACGTGTGGGAGCTCCGCAAACTGAAACGCGATGGAGTCGATACGGTAGCTCTCTTTCAGACACTCCCGCCCGAATAGCTTGATGGTAGAACGGACACAACTGGCAAGTGGGCTAGAGATCTCACGTATCCTGACAGGGCTATGGCAGATTGCGGACATGGAACGTGAAGGAAATTTCATGAATCCGGAGGAGGGTGCCCTTGAGATGCGTCGATACGTTGATGCTGGGCTCACGACGTTCGACATGGCAGACCACTATGGAACCTCGGAATTGATCGCTGGTCAGTATGAAGCGGATTGGCCCGGATCAGGCGAACTCTTAACGAAATGGGTTCCTAAGCCGGGAATCGTTGCAAGAGAAAAGACGCGCGCCGCTGTCGAATTAGCACTGGAGCGCATGGATCGGGAGCAGATTGATCTGCTCCAGTTTCACGCGTGGAGTTACTCAGACCCAGGTTGGCTTGACTGCATGTTCTGCCTTCAGGAGCTAAAAGAGGAAGGCTTGATCCAGCACCTTGGGTTGACCAACACAGATGCCGCCCACGTTGCGATGCTACTCAACAGTGGCGTGGATGTTGTCTCGAACCAGGTCTGTTACTCACTTCTTGATCAGCGAGCGAGCAGCGCAATGACCGACCTTTGTTTGCAGTATGATATCAAACTGCTGGCCTTTGGTACGCTTGCAGGAGGATTTCTTACTGAGCAGTGGCTTGGAGTTCCCGAACCTGATTGCCAGTCACTTCAGACCTGGTCTCAGATGAAGTACAAACGTTTCATCGATGCTGCAGGCGGGTGGGACAAATTTCAGGCTCTGCTGGCGGTGTTGGAACGAGTAGCAAGGCGTTTCGAGGTATCAGTAGCAAACGTGGCGTCTCGAGTGATCTTGGATGCACCGGCTGTGGCGGGTGTGATTATCGGAGCGCGTCTCGGTAAGCGGGAGCATATCGAAGATAACCTCCGCCTGTTCGATTTTGAGTTGGACGGACCTGCTCTCGAAGAGATCGAACACGCTCGAGCAGAATTGCGGCAAATCCCAGGCGGTTGCGGAGACGAGTACCGTAAGCCTCCATTCCTGACTGCTGCTGGGGACCTTAGTGACCACTTTGATGAGTCTCCTTCACCTTACCCTACGAGCGTCATTCAGGAAGGCCGGACGATCGCGCTCAGTGGGACAAAATGGGAAGATGCGGCTGGTTTTGCTCGAGCAGTGAGACAGGGCAATCGCATCCTCGTTTCAGGCACAACAGCAACCCATAAGGAAACGCTCATAGGGGGCACTGACCCAGCATCACAAATGCACTTTTGTATGGATAAAATTGAGGGTGCCATCCAGTCTCTTGGTGGACAGATGGAGGATGTCGTACGGACCCGGATTTATATTGCTGACCCCGAAATATCGGAGCCCGTGACCCGTGCACATGGTCAGCGATTTCGGCATATTCGACCCACAAATACTCTCGTGATTGCAGGATTGATTGGAGAAGGATACCTCGTTGAGATGGAAGCAGAGGCAGTAGTGCTGGAGACCCCAGCCTAAGATCTTCTGATGTGGTTACCGCTAGGGTACCCACATTGTCTGATCCCCAGATAAAGCCTATGAGACTGATCGAATCTTCGAGTAGATCTCCGAGTCCGGTGGACCCAGATAACTTCGTTCTGTCGGGTACATTTCAGCGTTTATTGGGTCCTGGCGACGATATGCCAGTACGTCTTTACCGAGTGTATTTTGACCCAGGCGGTCGCACGAACTGGCATCATCACGATGACTTCCAATTACTTCTCGGGCTGAGTGGTACCTGTTCAGTGGTAGATCGCTTTGGCCACGAGCTAGCCCTAGGAGTGGGCGATCTCGTTATGATCGATCCAGATGAGGAGCATTGGCATGGGGCAGCCCCTAACACCCACGGAGAGCACCTCGCGATCAATCTTGGGTTGACGACGATCTGGCTCGAATCATCCGCGTAGCTGACCAGGGTCCTTCAACAGCTGCGTGCCGTTTTGCTCCAGGGAGCTACAACCCAACCTATCTCCTGACTGCTGTCAATTCTCTAATGACTCGGCGGAGTTCAGCTGCCTTGCCTGCGGACTCTAGCTCAATCCACATGCGCTCGACCGTGTCGGCATCAACCAATCCAGGGGGGCTACTACCTGAGCTAGGAACTGACAAGCCTTGGTCCGAGCGGAATTCGTCTACTGCCGAAACGATTTCATTATCGTAGAGTCGCCAGTTGCCCTCTTGCTCTAGGGTTTCGGTATCTGAGCGGTAATAGTCGAGTGCGTGCATGATCAGTTTCACCTGCCATACGTCGTTACCTGTGTACTGTTGGAGTGTCCGGTAGCCCAAAGTTCCTGAGATCGTGTTGTATACACGCCGCAGTTCCGCCACTGGAGTGGGGTGCTCACAGACATTGATATTTGCTGTGAGTCCGTCGGCACGTCGGGAGCGACCTTCTCTTGGATCGGCTACGATTACTGCAGCGGATTGCAGACGGCCCATTCTCCGGTCACCGCCCACTTCTTGCCCTGCCCCTAGCGCTTCAATTAGCCGATCCGCCAGATGACGTCCTGAGTCTTCCGTCGCCTCGAATGACGCCGCAACGGCATCGACCACCTGCGGCCCAACGAGCACATTGCCTTGAGTAGCGTAGTTGAGACCTGACTTATGGCCAGCCCAATACCCAGGACCGGTTCCAGTATGTTGAGCGGATGTGCCATCTAGTGCTACGACACCAACCTGCCGACGTTCGGACTCTGGGTCACCAGCCATGGCCCGGTCGAGAGCATCCCGAGGGGTTAACCCCTCCTCAAGCATATCAAGCAACTCCCTCCCGTAGGCTGTTCGTGTAGAGGCCTGTGTTGCCACAGCACCAACCCCAGCGCGTACCCAGGGTACTCCATTTCCTACACAGGGAACGCGCGTTGTAACGGCCACGCCGGATTCGCCAGTACTGGGATCAACTGCGGCGATAGAAAACGTATGAAAAACGAGTTCGTCTCCCCAGGCGACTGGTTCCTGCGCCCTGAGATCCTGCTTCCCGGAGAGCGCAGCTATTACCAGCAAACACAAAACGCCCGGAGCTATTCGGCCCCGGGCGCTTCGTGGGGACATGCTCTTAGCAGTCCTCATTATTGCCCTTCCAGTTAGCGGTTATGTTGGCTTGAGATTAGGCGATCTCCTTTAGCCCCTGCATAAACCGCTCATTCTCTTCTTCGGTACCGACTGAGACCCGTAGCCAGTCAAGCATGGGCGGGAAGTCACGGCCTACCGAAACCCCTCTCTCACGGAACGCGGACCTGAACTCGGACGACGGTCGAACCGTATGCATCATAAAGAAGTTGGTGTCAGATGGCAGGACATCGAATCCCATTGATTTGACTCCAGAGATCATCTTTTCTCGGAGCTCAACTGTTTTATTCAATACCCACTCTTCAGATTCCTTGTCCTTCAAGGCTGCCGCCCCACCCCATTTTACCAGTGCATTTACAGAGCCCGTGCTGTAGGGGCGCATACGGTCGATGAGCTCTGGTTTTGCAATGGCGTATCCGAGTCTCATCGCTGCTACACCGTAAATCTTCGAGAACGTGCGTGTGATTATCACGTTACGTCCCTCTAGAACGTACGGTAACGACTCAGCATAAGACGGGTCTTGTACAAAGTGGTGGTATGCCTCATCGACGAGCACCGGCACGTCCTCAGGGATGTTGTCCAGTAATTGCCTTACCTCTCGTGCTGTGACCGTTATCCCAGTTGGATTATTCGGATTACAGAGGAAAACAAAGCCAACATTTCGGTGATTTATCTTAATGGTGCGGATCATCTCCGGGATGTTCTGACGGTAGTCCTCCATCAGCGGTAGCGTGATTGCATCCGCACGAAGGTCAGTAGCATGCCTATAAACCGTGCTATACGTCGGTTCGACACCGATAACCTTCTTCCCAGGACTCATAAATGTGAGCCCGACGACCTTTAGGAGTTCGCCTGAGCCCGCGCCCATGAGGATGTGATCCCTACTTACACCATGGTGCTCAGCAATCGCCGACTGGATATCCCCATCAGGGTATCCATAGCGGTTGGCATACTTCCAGGCACCATTCATGGCCTCCAGCATATTCTTGGAGGGGCCCCATGGGTTTTCATTCGAGCTTAGATGCGCCAGGGAGTCATAAGGGTCATCTAGCTTACGCGCGAACGGGAACCTTACGGTCTCATCGACCTCAGCAGCCAAAAGTCCCGCGCCTGGCTTTAACCCCAGATAACCCAGCGCAGTCGCTGCTCCACCCATGAATTGCCGTCTCGAGAAAGAACGCCTTTGGTCCATCTTTTACCTCCTGTGTGGAGCTACTCGGTTGCCTACTGGCTAGCCCATGCCAGCACGCTACGAGCAGTTTCGGTTTTCTTGGGGTTAGACGCAACACCCAACTACGTAATTGACGCAGTCCTTGCCCCCTAGGAACCCAATAGATAGCGTGTAAACAGGCTTATTTGGGGAGATGTATCCCATAATGAAAAATGTCGTCTTTTCTACTGCTGCGCTGGGTATGATGCTGGTGCTCTCAGGAGCTCCGGCTGAAGTGGGACCAGTATGGCAAAAATCCAGTGTTTATAAGCATTCTCAGAGATCAGCTGACCTTCATGAAGGCAGTGGAGATGTGTCACCAAATGATGTAATCCAGGACACTTGCGTACGGTGCCATAACGAGCGTCGCCTAAGCGGAAATCTCTCTCTTGCTGGGTTCGATGCCGATAAAGCCGACCAGAATGCTGAAATCGCCGAACGGATGATTCGCAAACTGCGGGCTGGAATGATGCCCCCTGTTGGTGCAAGACGGCCTGGTGGCGATACGCTCCAAACGGTTGTTGAAGAGCTTGAGCGTGTGATTGATTCAAGGGCATCACGGAACCCGAACCCAGGTGCTCGGACCTTCCAGCGCCTCAATCGAGCCGAATATGAGAGAGCCATAAGGGACCTCCTGCTCCTTGAGGTCGACGCAAGCGAGTGGCTTCAGAACGATCAGATGAGTGCCAATTTCGACAATATTGCCGATGTACAGTCGCTTTCGGCGACCTTACTTGAATCATATCTGAACGCTGCGAGTGAGATCAGCCGATTGGCCTTGGGTAATAGGGACGCGCCAGCTGTAGACCAGGTCTATAAGCTTCCAGAGTACATCTCCCAACACCCGTGGGACCGTGTGGAAGGTGCCCCGTATGGCACCCGTGGTGGCATCGTAATCGATCATGTCTTCCCGACGGATGGCGAGTATGTCTTCGGAATCACCTTTACGGGTGGCCGTAACGCCCGGCTTGAAGACGTCGATATATCGATCGATGGCGAACGAGTGGCGCTCCTTCATTACACACGGTCTGGAGTTGGAGCGGATGGTCGTGGTGGAGAGGGGATCAGAACTGAGCCGATCGTACTACGTGTAGGACAGCACAAGGTTTCGGCGGCGTTCGTCCGGCGTGGAGACGGTCCATATGAGGACCTCCTCCGTCCACATGAGTGGTCATTAGCCGGTGGGGGTTCAGGTGGGAATGGGATTACATCGCTACCACACGTAAGAGACTTAATTGTCAGTGGTCCCTACAACTCGACTGGTATCTCTGAGACCCCTACTCGTTCTAAGATCTTTTCCTGCCGACCGACGGTGCCGAGTGAGGAACTAGCGTGCGCGAGGCAGATTGTGTCACGCTTCGGTGCTGAAGCCTATAGGCGCCCGCTGTCAGATAGTGACATTTCAGGTCTCATGAACTTCTACGCTGACGGCTCTGAGCGTGGTGGCTTTGAGGCTGGAGTGACAAGGGCACTTGAGGCGGTGCTTGCGAGCCCGCACTTCGTGTTCCGGTTCGAGCGCGAGCCTGGAAAAAAGGATTCTGGAGAAGCGTATAAGCTATCCGATGTGGACCTTGCCTCACGGCTGTCTTTCTTCCTATGGGGCACGCCTCCAGATGCTGAATTACTTGAGATAGCAGTAGAAGGAGAACTCTCGGACAAAGAGCTTGAGAAGCAGACACGGAGGATGCTTGCAGACTCCCGTTCTGAGGCGCTAGGCACGCGTTTCGCAGGGCTATGGCTACGACTGCAAGATCTCTACAAGGTTCGTCCGGACCCCAATTTCTATCCGAACTTTGATGAAAATCTCGCGGATGCGATGCGGAGAGAAACAGAACTCTTCTTCTACAACCTCGTCCGGGATGATAAGAGTTTCCTGGAACTATTCAGCGCGGACTACACGTTCGTGAATGAACGACTTGCCAGACATTACGGAATTCCTGGTGTGTCAGGGAACCATTTCCGGCGGGTTAGTTATTCGGATGATCGACGCCGGGGACTATTGGGCCAGGGGAGCGTGCTGGTCCTCACATCTATGGCCAATCGTACTTCACCAGTGCTCCGTGGGAAGTGGGTCATGGAAGTCTTGCTAGGATCGCCGCCGCCGCCACCACCACCGGGTGTACCTGACTTAGATGAAACGGGAGCCGTCTCTGGTGGCAAGTTCCTGACAACGCGAGAGAGGATGGAGCTTCACAGGGCGAACCCTGTTTGTAGCTCGTGTCACAGTATGATGGATCCAATCGGCCTCGCGCTTGATAACTTTGATGTGACGGGCAGCTGGCGACTTAGAGAGAATGGGAATCCGCTAGATACCCGTGGGGATTTCTATGATGGTACGCCGGTATCTACGCCTGCGGAGCTTGTCAACGCATTACTAGGCAGGCCGATTCCACTGGTCAGGAACTTCACGGAGAACCTGATGGCGTTCGCACTTGGACGACGTGTTGAGTATTACGATCAACCCGTGGTGCGAGAAATCTCCAGAAATGCGGAGAAAAGCGATTATAGGATGTCGTCCTTCATTCTGGGCATTATCCAGAGTGATGCATTCCAGATGAAGCGAGCAGCGCTAGTTAGCACAGCTGAAGGGGGGGGACAGGTTAATTCCTCCAACTAAGAGAACAATGCAGTAAGACACAGGTCAGGAGATCAAAAGATGCATTTCATTACAGGTAAACACATCGAGCGACGGACTTTCCTACGTGGTATGGGTGCCAGTGTTGCCCTGCCGTTCCTCGATGCGATGGTCCCAGCCGGGAGGCTGGCCAATTCTGGGCGTGCGTTCCTCGCGGCTGATAAGATGCCCTTGATTTGTATTGAGGAGGTGCACGGCCTAGCTGGGAATAATGACTGGGGTGCGACCCAACTCCTGTATGCTCCTGCAACCGTAGGTCGCGACTTTGAGCTGATCGCCGACCACCCTGCAAAATCTCTTGAACCTTGGCAGGACTACCTTACGCTGATCAGCAACACCGATGTCAGGATGGCTGAGCCGCTGTCCGCGCCAGAGGTTGGAGGTGACCACTTCCGTTCGAGCGCGGTGTTCCTCACGCAGTCGCATCCGAAACAGACACAGGGCTCAGACCTCTGGGTGGGAACCCCGTCGCTGGATCAGATTTATGCGAAGCGCTTTGGTCAGGATACACCGCTCCCCTCGATGCAGTTCTGCATTGAAAATCTCGATCAATCCGGCGGCTGCACCTACAACTATTCCTGTGCCTACACTGATACGATCAGCTGGTCCTCGCCCAGTGAACCCATGCCGATGATTCGGGATCCGAGGGTAGCCTTCGATATGCTGTTCGGTGCAGGAGCCAGTCCTGAAGAGCGTGCTGAGCGGCGAGCTGATCGGGCAAGCATTCTAGACTGGATCGCGGATGAAGTCTCGGCTTTACGTCGTGACCTTGGCTCTGTGGATCGGCAACGTATGGACCAGTACCTCGATAATGTCCGAGAGATTGAGAGACGGATCGAGATGGTTGAAATCAGAAACTCCAGTGGAGATGAGCGGGCCTTGCCCGAAGCACCGGCAGGGGTGCCTGACACGTTCAAAGAGCATATGGAAATGATGTTTGATCTCCAGGTGCTAGCGCTTGAAACAGAGATGACAAGAGTGATGTCCTTCAAGATCGGACGTGACGCGCAGAACCGCGTGTTCCCAGACAGTGATTCAGCGAGGCCCTTCCACCCGGCCTCGCATCACGGCGGGCGTGAGGAGGCGATCCTCGAATTCAATAAGATCAACCAATACCGTATGGCAACGCTGGCATACTTCCTCGAGAAGATGCAGAACTCAGTCGTTGGGGACAGTAATCTGCTCGAGAAGTCAATGATCATATGGGGGTCTCCGATGGCGGATGCTAATATCCATAACCATCGGCGTTGTCCATTGATCCTGATGGGTCATGCTAACGGGCAGTTAGCGGGTAACGTCCACCTTCAGGCGGCGGACGACACACCAATGGCTAACGTGATGCTCACGCTGCTCCACATGCTTGGGCATGATGAGATGGAGAGTTTCGGAGACAGTGACGGGGTTTTCTCCCTCGCCACACCACCTGTATCTGCGACGTCTTTCTAGCTCATAGAGCACATGAGAGATTGAACACAAATGCTGAACGAAGCTGGAGGAAGAGAATGAATCAGGGTCTGCCCTTAAGGGTTCTTGGGGTGCTGGGTGTGGTCATGGCGCTTACTGCGGCTACCCCACCTGAGGCGCCCGTAGCTGATGCTGCGATGACCGGTAACCTAGAAGCTGTCCGTGGTCTCCTGAGACAGGGAGCCGATGTGAACGCTGCTCAGGGTGACGGGATGACGGCCTTGCATTGGGCTGCTGAGCGTGCGCAGATCGAGATGGTTGAAATACTTCTCTATGCTGGCGGCCGAGTGGATGCAGTCACTCGTATCGGTCACTACACACCATTACATCTGGCTAGTAAAGCCGGGAGCGCTCCTGTCACACGTCGTCTACTAGAAGAGGGCGCTAATGTTCAGGCCAAGACCTTCCCAGCTGGTACGACACCAATCCATCTGGCTGCAGCTTCTGGCCAGACCGATGTGCTTGAGCCGCTGATTGAATATGGCGCGGACGTGAATGCTTTGGAGGCATCCTCCGGTCAGACGCCCTTGATTTTCGCATCAGCGCTCAATAGGGCTGCTACTACAGCACAGCTATTGGAATACGGAGCAGAACCCGGACTCTCGACGACGGTAGTTAATCTCCAGGAACAAGGAGAGCTAGACCGTGCGGCCAGCCAGCGACAAAACGAAGTCCTTGATGCTATTCGAGAGGCTAGCGGTTTTGTTACGCCAAGTCAGTTACAGGCGGCCGTGCGTGCTGGCCGTGAAGTTCTAGTGAATGGACTTCCAGAAGAGGAAGAGGAAGAAGAAGAGGACGATAGAAGAGGGGGGTCACCTAACATCACAGCGACTGGTGGAATGACAGCGCTGTTACATGCGGCTCGTCAGGGGCATTTGGAAGTAGCGCGAGTACTCCTTGATGGTGGAGCTGACGTCGACCAGGTAAGCCTGAGTGACGCCACAAGCCCGCTTCTGATGGCTACCATCAATGGGCAGTTCGATATGGCCCTGATGTTGCTTGGAGCTGGGGCGAATCCTAACCTGGCATCCAACATCCACGGTGTTGCACCGCTGTGGAGTGTAGTGAACAGTGAGTGGCAGCCTCGGACGCGGTTCCCTCAACCTCAGGAACACCACCTGCAGAATGCTACGTATATGGAAGTTCTCGAAGCACTGTTACAAGATGGAGCTGAGCCTGACGCACGCACCGCGATGCATCCTTGGTACATGATCTACGGAGGGTGCGGTAACCGGAACTGTGGTTTGGTAGACACAAAGGGTTCAACGGCGTTTTGGCGTGCGGCCTATGGGGCAGATGTGGAGGCGATGCGCCTGTTAGCTAAGTATGGTGCTGATCCAAACATCCCGACAATCGCTCCAGAACAAAGGCGAAGGAGACCCCGGGACACGGGAACTCGTTCGGCGCGTAATCAGATATCTGACGACTCCAACTTTAATCCACTGTCTGCAGAAGAACGGATGGAGGTTCTTACTTCGGTACGAAACGAGCTTCTAGAAGCTGAACAAGCGGAATTCACGGATGAGGAGTTAGCGGAAATTTCGGACGAAAGGCGACAGGAACTCGTCGATCGCGTAGAGCGTGCAGATTCGGTCCGTGAGGCAAACGCTGACCCGTCGGGCCTACCACCGTATGTAGACGGAGGGCCAGGAATATTCCCAATCAACGCTGCTGCGGGTGCTGGATATGGCGAAGGTTTTGCAGGCAACGCACATCGGGCTATGCCCGGTGGTTGGATTCCGTCAGTGAGATACCTCATTGAGGAACTTGGCGCCGACGTTAACCAGCCAGACCACAACGGATACCGTCCGCTCCACAATGCAGCAGGGCGTGGTGATAACGAGATGATTCTCTATCTCATCAGCCAGGGAGGCGATGCTAGTGTGGTAAATCGGCGTGGGCAGACCACTGCTGACTTGGCGAATGGCCCTGTATCACGAATCCCGCCGCATTTGAATGCTGTGACGCTGCTTATGGGCCTCGGTTCCAAGAACAACAACAATTGCGTTTCGTGTTGAGCTAGCTATACCTGAATGCTTCTGGATGGGTCTCCTGACGTTGTAGGAGATGTCCTCAAGAGAAAAAAGAACGCTCCACAAGCCATATGGGCCCGTGGAGCGTTCTTTTTTTTGTAGATCTCAAGGTGATTCGGATTGTCCGGCAGCCTTAAGGAATCGTCGTGCTAGCTGAGCTACCCGATCTTCACCAGCAGTTTCAGCTTCCTGAAGGATCGAAAGGACAGACGAGACCAGTATTGGGTCACCCCAGTTGTAGCTTGTCGCCAGCTCGGCACTTCGAGAATCTCCCTGATCTGCCCCTTGGATGAGCGCCCACGCCGCTGCCTCGTTGTAATAGGGTGATTCAGGATCAGGAAGCTGATATTTAGGGGTTGGCTCATCAGGATCTTCCTTGATAAATGCCCGGGACATTTGTTTAACCCTGATTTAGCTTAGACAGCTGTATTTGGGGGTCCTCTGGGTGTGCCCGGTATAGAACTGCGATGTGCCCGATCGTTTGAATGACATGCACTCCTGAGAGTCGAGAGGCTATATCATTTGCGATATTCTTGATGGGTCCAGGTGCCCCTTCCTGAGCTCTAACCTTAATTAGCTCACGTTTATTAAATGCTTCTGATGCTGATGTGAGGAGTTCCTCGCTTACTCCTTCTGTCCCCACATGTACGACTGGCTTAAGTCGGTTTGCAAGGCTCCGAAGGTACGCTCGTTGCTTAGATGTCAGTTGAATCATACAAGGAGCATGACATATATCTGGCTAGTGGTAAACAGGAGTGGAGTTCATAGTTCGCCTGGTTATAGGCGGCATTGTAGTTGGCTCAGGTCGAGAGGAGCTAGGCTCTCGCGGGAAGACTGAAACCAGCTCATTTTGGAGCGAGACTGATTAGTTCCATAGGAGAACCTTACATGTTTTCACCCACGTATCGGTTTGTGATTGCAATGGTATGGGTTGTAGTGGCCGCGCTTACGATGCCGAGCGGCTCCACTGCCCAAATAGATCAGTTGGCTGGCTGGAAGAGTGAGCTTGCTGAGGCGATCAATAGCAAAAGAGAATTCACAGCGAATATCGTGGATCAGATTTTCAGCTTTGCTGAACTAGGCTTTCAAGAGTTTGAGACCTCGGCCTACTTGGTAGAACTACTTCGGGAACATGGTTTCACTGTGGAAGAGGGAGTGGCCGGCATCCCCACTGCTTGGGTCGCTACTTGGGGCTCTGGCCGACCCAAGATCTCTCTGGGGACAGATATAGATAACATTCCAAAGGCGTCCCAAATGCCTGGAGTGGCTTGTCATCTTCCTCTTGTTGAGGGGGCTCCTGGGCATGGAGAAGGACATAATTCAGGTATGGCTGTTCAGATCACAGCTGCCCTTGCTGTGAAAGAGCTTCTGGAGCGGGAAGGGCTAGGGGGAACGATCCAGATCTGGCCTGGAGTAGCAGAAGAGCTTGTCGCGACCAAGGCATATTACGTGAGGGAGGGCATGTTTGAAGATGTAGATATCGTCCTTTATGCTCACGTCGGGAATAACCTGTCGACTAGCTGGGGCATGACGCCTGGCACAGGTCTCATTTCAGCAATGTTCACTTTTGAAGGGTCCGCCGCACATGCTGGAGGGGCTCCTTGGAGGGGGCGAAGCGCTGCTGATGCAGTAAATCTGATGGAGGTTGGTTGGAACTTCCGCCGTGAACACCTGCGCACTCAGCATCGCTCCCATTCTGTAGTATATGACGGGGGAGACCAGCCCAATGTGGTGCCATCCAAGGCTTCAATCTGGTTTTATTTCCGAGAGAAAAACTATCCTCAGATCAGAGATCTTTTTGCGATCGGCGATTCGATCGCGAAAGGCGCAGCAATGATGAGCGGTACTGTTCTCGGCGATGTCCGCATCATTGGTAGTGCGTGGCCTGGTCACTTTAACCAGGTGATTGCTGAGGCTATGTATGAAAATATCCAACAGGTTGGGCTCCCGCAGTGGACTGAGGATGACCAACGTTTTGCTCAAGCAACACAGAGAGAGGTTGGCACCTTCGAGTCTGGGCTAGCTACAGAGCTTTCAATTCTGAGGCCTGCACTCACTGAGGCGCAGAGAACTGCAGGGTTTGCAGACGATATTGGGGATATTTCTTGGAATGTACCAACGGCGACACTCTCTTTCCCATCCAACATTCCCGGTCTCCCTGGCCATCACTGGGCGAATGCAATCGCGATGGCAACCCCCATCGCTCATAAGGGAGCCACGCAGGGAGCGATGGCACAAGCCATGACCCTTCTCGATTTCATGGTTCGACCTGAACTAGTTGATCAGGCTTGGGACTATTTCGAGAACATCCAGAACCGTGAAATCCAGTACACACCATTTATCCGGTCATCAGACCAGCCGGCTACTGAAATGAATGCCGAGATCATGGAGGATTTCCGGGAGGAAATGCGGAAGTATTATTATGATTCCGATCTCTACGATTCGTATCTCGACCAGCTCGGCGTCTCATATCCTACACTCCGACAACCTGATGGACGTTGCACTATCGGCTCAGTAAGTGAACAGGGCAATTGAACTGAGACCGTCTCATAGGCCGGTTGCTGGGAGTGGGTTCACAGCCGGTTATGAACTTACTCTAGTGGAGGTTCCTCCTCACTGAGGAGGTCCAACGCTGCTTCAGCTGTTCGAACATCTGGTCGATCTATGAGAAGTGCGGCGAGCACGCCTGTCGTATTCGCTACAGCAAAACTGATCCCGTTGAGGTTCCGGGAGGTTGGGATCCCTGGAATCGGTCGAGGATAACCCGAAGCGCTGACAACACGGGTCGAAGAGGCTTTAGAAGACTCTTCGACCTTGATCACGGAGACGCTTTCCCTGGGATGCTCCCAATTGAGGACTACCCCTAAGACACCTTCCATGCATCCCGGATACCAGAATTGTTCTTCATTGGCTCTAGCCGAAACGATGATAGTTCCTTTTTCAACGGCACGTTCCACGGCTGGAGCTAAATCGTACGCACGGATCCCGTTGGGTGTGCCAAGGCTCAAGTTGACGAGACGCATATGATGTTCTGAAGCCCAGTCTAGCGCTTTCACAAGTATTGGCACGCTTGTCGCGAGCTGCTGATCAAAGATTTTTACCACAGAGATTTGCGTATCTGGGGCTTTTTCATAGATCGCTGACGTTACTGCGGTTCCATGCCCCAATAAATCTGTAAAATCTTCTTGTTCATGACCCTCACGATCAAAAGAGATACCGCTTTGTACCGCAGGTAAGTGCGGGTGTGGAATATTTACTCCACTATCTACAACTGCGAGGGTGATGGGTTTGTCCTTCATGATCCGTTTTTCCCCATTCGAGCAGTAGCAGGAGCTAGTCGGTCTTGACGTCTAGAAAAATATCGCGGAAGGCAGTTCCTCGAGTCTCTAGGTCGCTCAGTCGTCCGTCTTCTGCCACTCTCCCATTCTTGAGTACCACGACTCGGTCAGCTTGTCGAGCCAGGTCAATCCGGTGCGTGATGAGCACCGTAGTGCGGCCGCGCATCAGAGCATCATAACCCGAAAGGACAGCAGCTTCTGACATAGGATCAAGCGCGCCCGTTGCCTCATCGAAAATGAGCACTGAAGGTTCGGCAAGGTAGGCACGCGCGATCGCAACACGCTGGCGTTCACCAGCTGATAGCTGGCTTCCTCGTTCACCAACGACCGTATTTAGGTCTTCCGGCATCGAATCCATAAGATCTGAGAGTCCGGCTGCATGTATTGCCTGCCGCACATCTGCTTCCGTCGCTTCCGGTCTTGCATAGCGGACGTTTTCAGCAACTGTAGCATGGAAAATAAATGGTGATTGCTCGACAACCACGATGTGCCTTCTTACCTGTGCAAGGAATAGATCACACAGATTATTTCCATCCAATAGGATGCGTCCTTCATCTGGGTCGAGCTGGCGAGAAAGAAGGTCTGCGATTGTTGACTTACCACTCCCGCTGGTGCCGACAATCGCCAACACCTGTCCGGCTGGGATGACTAGATTGACACCTGCGAGTACTTCACCTCCGCGTCCGAAGCCATAGTGAACCTCTTCAAGTGTGACTTCACCTTTGCATACCGGTAGTGATTTGGAGGCGGTGGCCTCGATCACTTCGGGAGGGCTGTCACGGATTTCATGCACACGGACTAAAGATGCCCGTGCGGTAGCAAGATTGGAGTACAGGCCCATCAATCCTTGGATAGGTGCCATCAGGCGCATTTGGTATGCCATGAATGCCACGAATGTACCGAGGGTTGTCGCTCCATTGATCACACGGTATCCGCCGTATAGAAAGACGATACCCGTACCGGTGGTGAGCAAGAGGCCCGGGAGTCCACCGGCTAGATAGGTAAAAAGCCGCATAGAAAGCAATGCATCGATGAAGGAGTCGTTTTTGTTACGGAAGCGATCAACCTCGCGCTCCTGTGCGTTGGCTCCGACGACTGCTCGCATGCCCTGAAGCGTCTCAATCAAGAAGGTACCGATATCTGCGCTGCGTTCACGTAGATCACGAACTCGGGCCTCTAACTGACGCCGATAGCGTAAAAGGGCAAAGAGGGCAGGAGGTAAGGTGATGAGTCCAGCGAAAAAGAGTTGTATATCAAGATAAATCAGCATCCCCACCGTTCCGACTAGTGCGATGAGTTGCCCCAGCCATGCAAGAGTCGCTTCGGCCGTAACACGCTGGATCTCTCCGATATCCCCATTGATCCTGGATACAACATCTCCTAGTGGAGTTTTCGCGTAGTATCTCGGAGATAACCGCTGTAGGTGGCGGTAAAGGTCCAGGCGCATATCGAATAAGATGTCAGCTGACACCTTCGTGTAGCGCATTCCACTCAAAACATTCATCAGGAAAGAGGCGGCTGTGATACCAACAAAGAGACCTACGATGTTCAGCAGCGCGTCAAAATCTTGGGCTACGAGTGCGTCGTCTACGAGAAGTTTTGAGAGGTATGGAAGTACTAGACCTAGGCCAGTACCCAGTAGCGAAAGTATCACCACGGGCGCGAGAGCCCAGCCGTAGGGTCGCACGAAATCCAGTGCCCGCCTGAAGTGCGGATCTAGGATTTTAGCCACAGTTTTTCTGGATTCAGGCGCTTAAAAGCTCGCCTGGACTAAGTGGAGGACAGGCCTAGCGCTTTCTACCCGTAATACCAAATGCTCCCATATCAGACATGACGCTGCCCTTAAATCCACCGTCCTCAAAGTTGAGTGTAATATCGACAGTGGCGCCCTCTACTCCGATTTTGCACTTCATCACCTGGCCTTCGACTGTGATATCAAACAGGTCGGCGGGTCCCTGAGATGGCATCTCAGGAGGTAGCTCAAGTACCATGGACCCCGTCAAGCCATTATCAGAATTCTCGATCGTCATTGTACCGGGAAGTTGAAATCCCGCTTCAGGAATATCGATTGTTATACCATAGACGCCGACGGGATCAACGTTTTGGGCTACGAGTGCGGTTCCTAGGGACATAAACCCTAGGGCACTAAGGGCTAGAAGCTTTCCGAGTCGGTTCATCTTGGTATCCTCCTTACTAGTGTAACTCACAGTGTGAGGTCACCCACTTCGGGGACCAGAACTTCAGTTGTTATATGCTTATCAAAAACAATGTTGTGCTTAGATGAAATTTAGCGCTTTGTCCCTGATATAGTCCCTCCACCTAAACCGTCTAAATCGAATTCTCCGCTGAATCCGTCATCTTCAAAATTCACTTCGAACGCGACCAGCATCCCTTCCGCATCCACGTTGAATTTCATCTCTGAACCTTCAACCACGATACTGGATAACGAGGTAATTCCCATGTCTGTATCGACCGATCCCCTAAGTCCATTATCCGAATTCTCAATGGTCAGGGTTCCAAATAGCTGCATTACCTGGCCGTCAAAATCAGCATTGATCGTTATACCGTAGACGCCGACGGGATCAACGTTTTGGGCTTCGAGTGCGGTTCCTAGGGACATAAAAACCCCTAGGGTGCTAAGGGCTAGAAGCTTTCCGAGTCGGTTCATCTTGGTACACTCCTTCTTTGTGTAACTCATGGTGTGAAGTTCCCCTTTTTGGGAATCATAACTTCAAACGTTGTATCCTCATCAAACACGATCTGCTTTATATACTCAAACGTTGCAGCGTCGTAGACGTCGATCGTATTACCCGCGTTATAAATGAAAAGGCGCTCCCCATCAGCACTCACTCCCAAAGTCATGCGGGGGCGACCTGCGAAAGGTTCCCTTTTGGATACTCGCTGATTGACCAGATCAAACTCCCAAAATTCGTACTCTGCAATAGTACCTTGCTCGAGTAGTCCATAGGCTTTTTTGCCATCCGGCGCGAGCGTGAAATTCCTAATTGGTCTGGATTCTCCGAGTGTGAAGAAGTCCACTTTTTTCTCTGAAAGTTGAACTTTGGCAATACCCATCATCCGCCGGTTCTGCACTGGGTCTGTCATCCTAAAGAGGCTGGTGGCCACCCCCTCTTCATCATAAGGCTGAGGGGCCGTTCCGAACCTGCTCCGTCCAACCCCAGACTCAATCGGAGTGGATATCTGCCATCGGTCAATTTCCTCGTAGTTGTTTGCATCAAGTGCGATAATGTCTTCAGCGAACATGTAGAGTATTTCGCCATCCGGAGAGTATCGAAAGCGAATCGTTTCGCGCTCTTGATCATCTGGCCACGGAATTGTGTCGCTGACGGTCTTATTCGTCAGATCATATTCAAGCAGAAATGGGCCTTCGACCACATACCTGTCCCTCAGTTTGGTATATCGTTTCGCGAAGATCACAGCCTTCTCATCTGACGGATGCGGTGCGAAACCGTTAATACGCACCGTTACGTTGCCCTGGGACAAAGTGAACTCATCCACGACCTCGTTTGTCTTCAGGTCCACAAGTTCCATGTATAGCGCGGTTCCGTCACGCACGTAAATCCGGTCTTTCCCTTCATTCACAACGATATCAGCTGGGATGTCATGGCCCATCTCTATCCGGTCAACGACCTGTTCGCTGGCTTCATCCCACACGAGTATATCTCTGGTATAGGTGCCAAGATACCAGAGTGCAGTCTCCTGGGCCTCGAGTGTGATTGATGTCCCCGCCATCAGGATAATGAGCGCCCATACGCCCCTATCAAGCATCCGCATCATGTCAGTTGAGCCTCTAGCCTACGGGAAAATTAGGTCCAGCTTACGCCAGTCTTTTTGAGCAGAGGCGCACTTACTCGTCCAATCAGGAGAATGGTTGAGCTGGTCGGGCACATGTGCTGGCCAGAAGCATGATAGGTGACAGTCGAAGATATCTCTTTCCACAGGCTGACAGAGCCCCGCTGTACCTCCAGCAGAGTCTGCTTCCCACCCAGGTGAGAAGACCAAAGAACAACCCAACGGGAAATTGGGACCATTCTGTTCGTGGGGAGGCCGACTTTCGAGACCTACCACGTCGAGATCGGTGGGCTGTGTCTGTTCAGCTTCATAGGCTACCCAAGCTTCAATTCGAGCAGCTTTCTGATTAACCGCTTTAATATGCTTCACTGGCTTCTCCTGAGTTCGTACTTATGCGTCAAAGCGATTGAGGAATTTGGGGTTCTTTTCTGCGAGCGCACCATAAATTTCCAGGCACGTGTGTGTCCAGCTTCTTACCCATGTACAGTAGTGCAAATTAGGGTGTGACGAGGTTCCGTATTGGACATGTGCTTCATGGTAACATCCGCCTGAGCAGATCGGTCGTGCCCAGCAGGTATGGCAATCTGTTTTGCTTGCGATATGGTGGTCGACTAGGAATTCCCCCTGCTTATCGCGGTCAATCCCGTCTGTCACGGATCCGATGGTGTGTTCCGGAGATCCGGCGAAGCGATGACACAGAGAGACATCACCATCCGTAGCAACACCCATCAGTCCAAGTCCCGCACCACAACCGTAAGCCTTACTCACGCCCTTATGGATCTCTTCAAGCGTATCTTTGACATTTGAAAACCCATGATGTTCGTCGTTCAGTGCGCACTCGAGCCACTCTTGAGCGAGTACCCCGAATTGTTCGAGCATGTCGTCTTTACCCTCGCTTGTGATCGCGTAATCTCGCTGGTCCTGTGTGGTCACAGGTGCAAGACCAACCTCCCAAAAACCCATATCTTCTGTCAGGTGTCGGAAGATTTTTAGGACGTCCATATTCTTCTGAGTCAGTGTGACACGTGCACCAATGGGCCGGGTCTTATGACGTTTTAGGAGTTCCTTGATCTTAGGTTCAACCACATCGTAGGAACCTTTTCCATTGTGGAAAACCCGTAGTCCATCTTGGACCTCTTTCGGCCCATCGATTGAGATCGTAACCCCAATCTGATTGTCAGCAAGCCATTCGATGATCTCTGGTCGTAAAAGCGTCGCGTTCGTCGTTAGGCTGAACTCAATACGCTTACCTTCTTCGGCAGCGCGACGACGTGCGTATGCTACTGTATCTTGCAGCACTGGGAAGTTAAGTAGCGTCTCACCACCGAAGAACGTGATATGCGCTACATCCTGTCCTCGGGATTCCTCAAGCAAGAATTCAACGCTTTCCTTAGCCGTTTCTTCTGCCATAAACTTTGGTTGGTCTCCGTACTGGGTGTCGATAATCTTGTCTTCCCCGTACTCGTAACAATAAGTACATGCCAAGTTGCACTTGTTGGTCACATTTAGGACCATTGTTGTAAGTGGAAACCCGGCAGGAGGTAGATCATTCGGCACCAAATCTTTTGGGGCGTCGATATCTCCTATCGCACGTATCTCTATGAGTTCGTCGATCGTTTCCAGCAATAGGTCGATATCAAACTGACCTGAGAGTTTATCAATTAGTTCAGTTTTGACTTTCGGACTCTTACTGAGTGTTTCTAGGATCGCGTCTGATGGCCCATCCATTCTGAAGATTCCAGCAGAAGGAACCATGTAGAGGTAGGTAATCCCATTTGCTTTGAAAGGGTGAAACTCTCGGAGGGCCAGGGTCTCAGAGTTTGTAACGACTGAGGATTTCATCCGATTAGCCTTCGGTTAACAGGCCCAACTGGTCTCCATGGCTCGAAGCGCATGTACAGTGGGACAGTCACGAGTAGATGGGCACGGGCCCGCAGTTCCTTGCCATTTGGGGTGAGATAAGTGGCTAAGACCCAAACATCCCCGATATTGTTCCGATCTCCGGTTCGGTCTGGATTTACGCCGTCTAGGGCAGGGGTGAAGATCCCCTTTGCACTAATAGATCCCACAAAGTCTATGTCGTCGTCACTAAATGTTGCTGTGTACTCTTCCAGGCTCCATGAGACATCAACGCGACCCAACTTGAGATCATCTTCAGTTCCATTTTGATCATCGGGGCCGTTGTTATAGCCGATGGCCTCGAAGGTTTGATAGCCCTTGGGGAAGTTTGCTCCACCAACCCGTGCCATGCCCGCTTCTGGCGTGACAATGATTCGATCGACCCCATCATGAACTATAATCGCATTCTCTAGGGTCGACTCGAATGCGAAAAGGTCACGTGCTCCTAGTACTGCGTTATCATCAATTGTGAGCTGGACCACAACCTCATCGGCCTGGGATTTTTCGATCGTCCCAATCGAGACTCCAGGGCCGAAGTTCAGCTCGGCACCATCCCGGGTATCCCTAAGACCTCCTCCATAAATTGTGACCTGTGTAGTTTCGCCACGCCTCAATGCCTGTGGGTAAACCCCTGTAACGATGGGTGCCGCACCGGTTCGTTGCAGCGTAACATCTGGCCCTATCTCATCGTATGCTCCTGAAAACCATCTCCCAGACATCCGTTGCTGGTCCCTTTCAATGAACATCACTTCCCGAAGTTCATTGGCTGTTCCGGGGTTTGAGCGGCCACGCCATTGGTAGCCGGTGTAAACAAGTCCTTGTCCTGAGCGCTCTACGGTGAGTCCACTTTCTGCGTACACGTATCGTGAAGAAGATGTAAATGCATCCGTGTCGCTCTCAGTAGCTCTGATCGTAAGAGTGCCGTAGATCGGTCCCTCTCCCGGCTCGTATCCGGCGATTACCCATTCTCCTTCTAACTGAGGAGGGCGCTTATTGGCAGACCAAGCTGACCACTCCGGAGTTAGTAATGGGAAGACCTCCGCTAGGTGATTTATCGCCCTATCCATTGGGTGATTCGACTGGCCTTCAAGGTCTTCTTCACAACCTGGCTGACCTGTGCAAGCGTTTCCTCGGAAAGCTTGGCGATCAACCAACGGGTATAAACCCCGATGGGTTGCCATAAGGAGCGCCCATTCATCTTGGGTGCGTCTCTCAGTGATAACTCGACCCATAGAGTGGCATTGGATGCATGTGAATTCAACGGCTGAATCACCCTCATAGTCATGTTCGATAAGTCTCCGCTCAACCTCAAACAATCCTGGCCGGAGTTCTTCGGGGGCTAAGCCCTGTTCATTAGCCAGATAGCGAACAATATCGCGTGCTTGTTCTGGACTTACATTCACGTCATGCAGTGCGACCATTCTACGTACCGAGGTTTGCCACCCCTCAGGCGTTTTTCTCAAATATGAGATCCGACTCATACGGCCTTGGTCATCAACAGTATGGCAGCGCGAACAGGCCTCAACGGTTGTGCTATGAGTTATCGCATATCCCTCAGTTGTCTGTTGGTCTTGACTCTGGCTATGCAGAGCAGGTGTCCACACGACAAATATGCTGAGTCCCGCTGTTCCAAGTGCAGATAAGCGGGCACACAGAGAAGTTGGCATTTGGTATCGGGTTTGAGGAGACAACATCCTAGGGTTGGAAAGGCCCCGACCGCTAGGGCATACCAAGCTAAGAAAATATGATATTTCCCCGATTAACACTATTGATCAGCATGCATGAGTAGACCTGCAGCAAATGCAGTCGAGAGACCAATGAGGAAATCGGGTAGGCTGACTGGTGCCTCTTTTTCGTTGTATCCGTTCCAAATATCTGGTACTTGATCGAATTGTGGTGCGAGTTCAACGAGTCTTAAGAGGTCTACGCCCCTTACGTAACGGATACCTTTCGGGTAGGTGTCGTTCATGAGGTGGCGTTTCATGACAATCCTTTGGGAGCGTATGGCTGGGCGTTTGATTACGCGAAGGTCAGGATTAGCCCGCGAGTCGAGCAACTCCACTGATCGGATCCTCTCATGAGCCGCTCTTACCAGGTCAGCATTGATGTAAGTGCCTTCGAGATCCTCAATCCAGTCGGTGTCATTAGGGCCGCTCACTGCTCCAGCTGCTGCACGGGCGGCCTCGGCTCGTGTTGTCCAATACGGGTGGCCATATGCCGATGCAGCTTCCTCAAAAAACTCTGCCGAACGATGTCTGTAGCTCTGATAGACTGATCGTTCACGGTCGTCGAAGAAATCCAGTGCTACGTTGGTCATTGGCGCATCAATCAGTGCGGTATGCACTACGATTCCCGCTAGCCATCCAGAGGCGAGGGCTTTCTTAACACCGTACGAAGACAGCGGATCGATAAATGAGCCTGCATCCCCGACCAATAAAAGACCTGGGCGGCTATACTTACGCGCATGGTAGAGTGAGGATGAGCAGGCCCACGAGTCTCCTTGGGCATTAACGTGATCTAGCATCGAGGCTAGATGGGTTGTCTTGGTAAGTTCACCCCGAAGTATCTCACTGACCTCACGTCCCTCCAGTTCAGCATGGCGCTGGTCAACCATCACGGTGAAACACCGAAGTGTGGGAGAAAGCGGTACAGACCATGCCCAGCCATCTTGATAGCTTTCAACTAGCGTGTGATGTCCTGTTGTTTCGTCCCATCCAGTTGGTTTTTCAAAGCGCTGATTTATCGCGAGCGTTGTAGTCGATCGGTCTGTTTCCCGAACATCTCGGGCAAGGAAGCCGTGCCGGCCAGTCGCATCGAGGACCCAAGGGGCTTCGATCTCAACCATCCCGCCATCTTCTGTTTCACAGCTAATCTTCCAGCACGTCTCGGATTCAACTGCTTTCCGGGCTGTCATACCGATCAATACTCTAGCCCCGATCGCTTCAGCTGCGGAAACGAGAACACGCTCGAGTCCGGTCCGATCTACATGGTAGCCGTTTCCATCCCCGCTAAAAGTCTCGCTTCGTCTCTCGTTCTCTGCCCACCAAACGCTGTTCCCGTTATTCGGAAAAAAACCAGCTGCATCAGTCGCTTTGAGCACACCTAATTCCGAAAGGAGGCGGCGAGCCGAAGGTGGAATCGATTCAGCAAGTGCACCAGCAGGTGTATTAGTGGGTCGAACTAGGGCGACTCGATGGCTCCTTTGGGCGAGGAGTGTTGCAGCCGCTGTCCCAGCTGGGCCTCCACCTAAAACGAGAACGTCGAATTCTCGTGTGTTCACGGCCCCGTGCCTTGATCCGCAGAAGAGCTACTGAGGTTCTGCTCTACGCTTGCGGCATGCAGCCGCAAGCGGATCCGCAACCCCCAAAGTCCTTAGTTCCATCCAAACCCGTTATGGAAACTGGTGCGCTAATTAGCTTTGTTACGGGCGCATCGGAAGGTGTTTCACCTATCCCCACTCCGGCGCGCTCCACCAGGTCACCCCAGGTTTCGATTTGCTCACTCATCCTGTGGCGGATCTCAAGCTTACAGCCGTTTGTCTCGCAATGGTATTCGTAGTAGGGCATGTTCTAATGTAATAAGAAATTCCTGTTCTATCGCTACATATCAGGGCTCAGGGAACAGGCACTGTCTGTCTCCATCCCCTGACCCCCGGTTTGTTAGTTCAGTGTGTAAGTCCGAATTATCTTTAGATGAGTATGGGCCTAGAAAATCGAAGATCTTATGTATACGTCGGCTCGGGCCCAGGAGACCTCGAATTCCGCATGGACCTGATCTGCTTCTTGGTCCTTCCCTTGCGCTCTAAGAGCGTGCTCCAGCCCTAGGAGTGACCATCCGTTATGAGGGTGATCTTTTAGTTCGGCACGATAAACCTCAGCAGCTCGAGCATCCTCACCAGCTTCTAACAAAGCATCACCAAGCCAGTGTCGTACCGAGAAATTCAGCGGCTCAGGCTCGTCATAGACAAGTCCGTCCTCCAGTTCAACACCCTTCTCGAGAAGATCGATTGCTTCCCGAATATTGCCATTTGCACGCAGGATCTCGCCTTCGAGTATAGAGGCGACGATACCCAGGATCGATGCCGCAGGATGTCCTCGGATTACGCCAGTGCCTCCCTCGGCTCCCTGTTTCACCCGGTTCAGGTACCATCGGGCAGTTCCCTCGTCCCCAGTACGGAGAGAAGCGTATCCTTTTGAGAAATCCCACAGGCCTCTGGGGATCGCTCCTTCAGGTGTGTTGTCTAGTTCGAGGATTTCTTCAAAATATCCAAAACGGAAGAGAGTTAGAGCTTGATAATAACTGCCTCCGTCCATCATGGCCGCGTAATGTTTAGCAGCTTGAATTGCTGCTGCTCCTTGCCCGTCATTCGAAGCTGCAAACAGCAGCATGTGGAGGTTGTGCGAAGGATAGATGGCAAACCCGTCCCCGTACTCAGCTTTTAAATCAGAGTGCCAGGCCTCCGTATTGCCCCGTACCGCATCCCCCCAGCGTCCAATTCGATTAAACGTGTGGGACGGCATGTGCTGAATATGACTTGCACCTGGGATTGAACTCCCGAGGTGTTCTGCGCATGCCTCTGCCTTCCCTGGGACATCAGTGCGTTCAGTTGCATGCACATAGAGATGACAGGCACCGGGGTGTGTGATGTCCTGTTGGAGGACTGTCTCAAGAACCCGGTGGATCTCCTGGATTGCTGGATTTGAGATTTCCCACCACTCACGACGCGGTTCTAGAAGCATCAGTGCTTCTCCCGCGAGAAAGCCGAGGTCTAGGTCTCGAGGATTTTCAGCGTAGAGCTCGTTAATTTTTTCCGCCCACTGTTCGTCGAGTTCACGCCTTCGGTCTCGGTCGTGTTCGTCTTCATACCTTTCGGCCATGGCGTTGATCAGCGCATGCTCTAAGGGGCTTGTATTTCCTTCCGCAAGCTCATGCGCCTTCTGTACAGCCGCGTAAGCTAGGGGCGCATCGCTAGCAACCATGGGGCCATTGAGGTAGGGACCCCAGGCCCAGGCTTCACCTAGGTAGCACATGGCACAGTTCGGGTCTTTTTTCCACCCTTCGCGGAAAGATCTGGCTGCTAGGTTGGGATCGAACGCGTACAAGAGTTGGATGCCCTGGTCGAAGTAAAGCTGTGCTTCAGTCGAACTCGTCGTGATAGAACGAGAGAATGGTCCTAATCCTCTCCCGTCATGATGAAGTGGCATCTGTTCATCAAAGCCAGGAGGAAGATCAGGGCCATTCTCTTGGGCTACCATAGGGGAGGCGGCGAAAAGTAGGACTAAAGCTGTGAGTGAGATGCGTCGATACATGACGGGAGCACTCCAAATCTGACGTGAACTCAAGGTTGGAGAATTTGCCTATGGCCGTCTAATACGTCCAGCATCAGGCGCAAAGAACCTCTCGGACTAGCCGGGAACGGAGCCGTATAGCAGGTTGAGTTACTGTTGGTACTACTTGAGGAACCCCATTCAAATACCGCGTAGGAGAACCAATGGCCAAGAAGGCTGACTCTCCCCTCTCTCGTCGCGCTTGGATCACTACGGCATCCGGAGTGATTGCTGCGGGCTTGATCAAGACCCAGGCCGACGCTGTAAAGATCGTCGCTCAAGAGGTGTCAACTCCAGCGCAGGACCCCACGAAGATTCCGGGGAGGTTGACGTCAGAACTTGGTCAGCGGGCTCCAGCAGAACAGCCTCGCCGGTTGGTGCGGTCCCCGAACTTATCAAGTTCCTCAAGGACTCCGCTGCAGGATCTCTACGGAATCATTACCCCTGCTGACCTACACTTTGAACGACATCATGCGGGGATCCCCAACATTGTTCAGGAAGAGCACGAACTACTGGTCCACGGTATGGTAGAGCGCCCGATGGTGTTTAAGATGGCTGATCTCAAGCGTTACCCGCAGACGTCACGTATTCGGTTTGTTGAGTGCTCCGGAAATGGCGGGGGTGCCTACAACCGAGACCGGATGCCGACGGAAGCCACTCCACAGTCACTTGACGGTCTCCTGAGCACTAGTGAGTGGACCGGAGTATTACTCTCGACGATCCTTCGTGAAGTGGGCATCCGCAATGGAGCAAGTTGGATACTGGCTGAGGGCAGTGACGCAGCTGTAATGTCCCGAAGTGTGCCACTCGAAAAGGCTATGGATGATGCGATGCTGGCATACGGGCAGAATGGCGAGGCAATCCGTCCGGAACAGGGCTATCCAGTAAGGCTGCTTTTGCCAGGCTGGGAAGGCAATGCACAGGTCAAGTGGCTGAGACGCATTGAGGTCACTGATCGCCCTACGATGACTCGGGAGGAGACCTCCAAGTATACCGATCCGCTTAAAGGCGGTAGGGCTCGCCAGTTCAGCTTCGTTATGGATGCCAAATCTCTCATCACGTTTCCGGCTTTCCCGTACCAACTTCCGGATCGTGGTTGGTGGGAGATCAAAGGGCTTGCTTGGTCCGGTCGCGGAAAGATCACCCGTGTCGATGTTAGCACGGATGGTGGTAGTAGCTGGACACCCGCGGAGCTCCAGGGGCCAATTCTGTCGAAGTCAACAGTCCGCTTTCGGCATCTCTGGGATTGGGATGGTCGAGAAACCCATATTCTTAGTCGTGCAGTTGATGAGACAGGATATGTACAACCCACCGTTCACCAGCTTTGGGACGCACGTGGCGAGAGAACGTCTTACCATCAAAACCATCAACGGGCATGGAAAGTAGCTTCTGATGGTGCGGTGACTTTTGGTCTCGGAGATCTGGTATGAAAATGCTCAGTGTACTGATGGTCTCCGTACTGTTCTCCGGATGTGGTCAGGCTGATCTTCCTGTCACAACTAGTGACGTACTACCGACCGAAGTAGCTGACCAGCTTCCCCCCTCATCACCTCAAACATTTGGGTTTGGGGGAGAGGCGACCGATGAACGCATTGCGATGTGGGACATAGATGTCAAACCTGATGGCGAAGGGCTTCCTTCCGGTAGCGGCACAGTCGCACAAGGCAAGCTCGTTTATGAAACTCAATGTATTGCTTGCCATGGAGCTACAGGGACTGAGGGTCCGTTCGATCGCCTTGTAGGGACGGGGCCATGGGAAGAATGGCCAAGCGCAAGGGTTGTGGGTGCGTATTGGCCTTATGCGACCACCCTATTTGACTACATTGTGAAGGCGATGCCTCAGTTGACTCCAGGCACCTTGACTGCCGATCAGACTTATGCGGTCATCGCATACGTCCTAAATATGAATGGCTTAGTAGCCGATGATGCCGTGATGGATGCGGCGACCCTGCCCGCTGTAGAGATGCCAGGTCGAGATAGGTTCGTACCCGACGATCGGAAGGGTGGCCCTGAAGTACGCTAGCGGCATCGATCCAGCTTTCTCTCTTAGGGGACTAATAATCTCTCGGTGGTACTAAAAGATTAAGGTCCTGAGGCATCTGCGTGGCCATATAGGCGAGGAGTGCCTGGGTTGCAGAAACTTGGTTAACTGGGGTCAGTCCGAGGCTGAATAGGGCTTCAGTACTGCCATCATCCAGACTGCGAAGCGCAGTCAGTTCAAGCGGTTCTCCCTGCGTGAGTGTCACGATGTGGATGGGCGTTAAAAGGATTGAGATTTCTATAGGGGCTCCAGTCCCGGAAGCTCCACCCCAGATGATATCTCCAGTCTCAATAGCTCCGAAGTGGATGGCGTAGCGGTCCTCTCCGGCGAGTGGCTCTGGGAGTGTTGCCCGGATTTCAAGTGCTGGGGCATAAATGAGTTCGGGGTGATCGAACTCAAATCCAATAGAATCTAAGAGTGTTTGGAAGGTCTGGATGCCTTCGGGAGTCATATCTGTCCGAAAACGAATATCCGGACGGAACGTGACTGAGAATAAGACATTGCCCTGTCTCGCAAAGGCGAGTGTATTTGCTCCGCCTATCTGTCCCTCGGGTCCCAATTGCAGCGGCCCCGGTGAAGTCCAGGGGCGAAATTCCTGCACGTCCCAAAGATCTTCAGGAGAATCTACAAAGCGATACGCACCGTCCGAATTAGCGGGCTTTGCGGCGTCACAGATCAAGTTTTGCTCCGATCCACAAACTTCTATAACAGCACTTCGAATCAGGATTGCTCCTTCGCAAGAGTTGGCCTCAGGTCCAAAGTCACCAGCTTCCTCGATTATGCCTTGAGCTTCGGACTGAATCCCTTCCAGCGTTGCCTGGACCGTACCCTTGATTAGCTCCCGGCCGACCACTCTCTGCTGTTGGATTGTTTGCTGGTTTGTATCCACGAAACTTTGGGCTAGCCGTCCATCTGATAGAAACCAATCTCGCACTGCAGCTTCGGTAGGATCGTTAACGTTGAGGGAATCCATCACAGTGCGGTCCTCGATTGCAATCGCAGCAGTGATCTGACGCAATCTTTCAGTACGAATGCCCAGAGGCTGAAGTCGGAGATTCAACGCATCCAGTTGGGTCAACACTGGTACGCACAACCTCGAACGCTCTAACTCGAGTTCAGCGATGCCAGCTGGAGGAGTATCCTGTGCGACCCCGATCACCGGCTTCGACAGCACTGCGAATAGTAATGTCACCATCATTAGCAGAGATTGTTCAGACAGCTTCTGCTTGCTCAGGATCTTTCCGAGTCTATCAAAGAGTTTATGCACAGCTTTCTTAGTCTGCTGCCATTGGCAGGTAGTCAACTTTAGCGTCTCAGCTGTGGTTATGCTCTGTTTCATTACTACCCCTAATCTTCACTGATAAGTGGGTTCAGGCCGCGCTCTGCTAGTATCCGGTTGAAGTTGGCTAAATCATCTTCAACCAAATCGTCGAGTCGACCTCTCGCATTCATGAGGATCTCACGCAGTACCAGGTGAACTTCACCATGCTGATCGGTCGGTGAGAAATCTGCCGAGTTAACACTATTTGATAAATGGCGGAGCTTACCTAATACCTTGGCTGGATAACGAACACCATCTTGTCCCGTGCCAGTAGTGCGCAGCTGCATCAGGTCTTCTTCGATTGTGATGAGGGCACTATCTAGATTACCGGCACTCTCTATGAGGTCGACCGCACTTCCTTGGTCTTGGAGTACATCCACCAGATCGTACAACTGACGCCGGAGCCACTCAATCCGGTTGATTGCGTCTGCAGCAGCATCGTAATCGTTCCGGATCTCCTCATGCAAAGAAAGTTGAGCACGGATGTTTTCCATAGTCCCGTCGGAGTTGGGGTCCTGTAGAACATTGAGTTCTTGGGTGAACGCCTCACCCCCCACTTCAAGGGTTACGGTGTACGTGCCTGGAGGGTGGCGGATTGCCAGCCCATCTTGGATTCGTACACGTTCCGGTCCGTAGTCGACCCAGTCGGCGTAAAGAGGAGGTACACGCCGACGGATGGGCGTACTCTGCTCCCCCTGAAAATCCCAGAATATACGATTGATTCCTGCAACGCTCGTTCCTGTGAGGGTCCGAACGAGTGCTCCAGTTGCATCGTTTACTCGAATAGTTACCGGACTGCCTGCTGTCTCAGTATCCAGCCAGTAGTTGATGTATGCCGCATTAGGAGGATTCTCTCCGATGCTCATATCAGCGGTATGAGCTGCGGGTGCAGTGCGACTATTGAACCGGTATGCGTCTCTTGGATCGAGCAAGTACGCTGAAGATGCCCGCACATCATCGGTCAGTTGCTGCAAAGGTGTGAGGTCATCCATGATCCAGAAACCTCGACCGTAAGTTCCAATGACGAGGTCGTTAAAGTGTTCCTGGACGACGATTCCATACATAGGGGAGGGCGGTAAGTTATTGACTAGGGCTTGCCAGTGGTCTCCGTCATCGAAGCTGACGTATACACGGTTCTCGGTACCCAAAAAGAGCAATCCCTCTCGCACTGGGTCTTCCTGGATACTGCGTGTGAAGCTCAGCACATGGTCGGCGAGTCCTTCAGTAATTTTCGTCCAGGACTGTCCGTAATCTTCTGTCCGATACGCATAGGGGGTGAAGTCACCCACTTGGTGTGCTTCAACTGCCAAATAGGCCTTACCCGGGTCCCATTTGGACGCATCAATCCCTCGAACAACACCGTCGATCGGCCAATCCGGTAAGTTTGCGGTGACATCCGTCCACGTGCCTCCGTCATCACGACTAACATGGACCTTGCCGTCGTTTGATCCGGCATAGAAGACCCCTTGTTGAGCAGGTGATTCATCGAATGCATAGATCACGCAGCAATATTCAACTCCGATATTATCAGGGGTCAGGCCACCACTAATTCCTTGGCGATTCTTGTCATTCGTGGTTAGATCTGGGCTTATAACATCCCAGCTTTGTCCTCCGTTCCTGGTACGGTGAACATGTTGGCTGGTCACAAAAATGGTGTTGTTGTCATGAGGTGAGACGAGGAGTGGGAAGGTCCACTGGAACCGGTAGCGCAACTCCTCAGCTGGCCATCCACCTGTGCTTTCCGGCCAGACTTCAACACTACGGAACTGCCGATTACGCTCATCGTGCCGAACCACAATTCCACCCCGGGCCCCCGACCCAGATGCACTTGACCAGACGATATTCGAGTCTATTGGGTCGGGAGTGGCAAACCCGCTTTCACCTCCGCCAACTTGATGCCAGTCACCCCTTGGAATTGGCCCTGGCCCACCGCCTCTTGCGGCGTAAAGCGTATTGCTGGGACCTCTATAAGACGGCCCGTCCTGGCGGTTTCCGAGCACGTTATATGGGACTGCGTTATCGACAGTCACATGATACATCTGTGATATGGGAGGTTCGGTTGTCAGATATGTTTTGCCTCGATTAACAGAAACATGGATTCCCTGATCGTTACCGATGATTAATCGATCGGGGTTCTCTGGATCGATCCAAAGATCATGATAGTCGCCTCCCGGACGCTCGAGACCTTGATGCTGTATATAGGTGAGTCCACCGTCGTACGAACGTGATAACGCGGCGGTTAGGAAGAAGACTTCGTTTTCATCATCTGGAAAGACTCGACAGTTATTGTAGTACGCCGTCCTCCCTCCAAGGTCGCGACTGTGGTTCACCAAATCCCAGTCGTAGCCACCGTTATCAGAGCGCCAGAGTTCTCCGTCCTCTGTCTCTTGGCCATGCCAGGGTACTCCGTCTCCAGTCTCGATGAGTGCGTATATCCTTCGAGAATCAGCCTGAGACATGCAGACATCGATCTTGCCAACCGGGAGCGAGGGAAGCCCGTGACCTCTGAGTTTGGTCCATGTGTCGCCACCGTCGCGTGACATGAAGATACCAGAGCCTGGACCTCCGCTCTCTCTACCCCAAGTGTTCACAAGAACTGTCCACATACCGGCGAAGAGTACGCGCGGGTTGTTGGGATCTATAATCAAGCTGGAAGCCCCCGTGTCTTCATCTACGAAGAGCACATGTTCCCAAGTATCACCACCGTCGAGCGTGCGATAAATTCCACGTTCTTCCTGGGGTGCGTGTGCGTGCCCCAGGGCCGCTACGTAGACAATGTCAGAGTTCCTAGGGTGGATTACGATGCGGCTCACCCGGCCAGTCGCATCAAGACCCATATGCTCCCAGTGCTCTCCTCCATCTGTCGACTTGTAGACGCCATCTCCTACTGTGACGTTTGAGCGGATATGGGGTTCCCCCGTGCCTGCCCATACGATTTCGGGATCAGAGGTAGAAACCGCTAATGCTCCCACCGAGTGGCTATCTTGGTCATCGAATACCGCCCGCCAGTTGATCCCCCCATCCTCAGTTTTCCAGAGACCTCCCGAGGCCGCCCCTGCATAGTAAACGAGGGGGTTGCCTACCACTCCTGCCACCGAAGCAACTCGATTACCAACAACCCCGATATGCCGGAACTGCAGCGCTGTTAGTTGCTCGGAGGGGAGGGTCTGGGCAGAGAGTCCAGCAGTAGCGGCGATGGCCATACTGCCAAGTATTGCTATGAAGCGCTGAGGCAAGGACCCGAGCATCTTTGGGCCTCCTACTTTAAGGTTTATATGTGCAGGCCAGAGCCACTACCCCATCTGGACATTTACTGGCCTCCGTACTGTCTTTTTATCTCCATCCCAAGTGACAACGATTACTCACCACCGGGTCCAGCTGGCTTCCGGTAATCAAGAGGAGGATCGCGATCACCAAGCAGTGGTTCGTATACCCACCCCTCCGGGATGCTTGCAGCGTGCTCAACTTTTGCGGCAGTGACTAGATCCGGGCGAGTGAAGAGGTCCACTGCTGTCATCGCGAGTGTTTTTGCTGCTACGAGCATGCCTTTCTCACCAATTGTCGTTCCTCCCGCAGCGATCGCTTGCCATGAGTGTGCCGATGTACCGGGCACCCACGTCGCTGTCCTGACTCCTCCGGTCGGCACCATCCAGCTGACATCTGCAACGTCTGTCGAACCTCCGCCGCTTCCTCCAACTGCAAGTGGTTGAATCTCCATTGCAGATTCTAGGGGTGGGGCATCATCCCCAAGCGTGCGGTGGAGTATGTCAGCGAAACCATACTCTTCGTCATCATAGATTACTCCGCCCACTCTTGTCAGGTTTGCATGTACTGCTTCTTGAAGAGCGAGATTTGGCAGAAGATTGTAGAGGCCATGGATTACTTCATACTCCATGGTTGTGCCTGTTCCAAGTGCGGCGCCTTCAGCGGTGGCAGCGACGCGCTCGAAGATCGATTTCACATTCGCGGGATCGGGATGTCGCACGTAATAAAAGACTTCGGCGAAGTCTGGGACTACATTCGGTGCAGCTCCGCCATATGTGATCACATAATGAATTCGCGTCTCTTGCGGAACGTGCTCACGGAGCATGTTAACCATGTGGTTCATCGCTTCAACACCATCGAGTGCCGAGCGACCCCGCTCAGGAGCACCAGCAGCGTGCGCTGATATTCCTGTGAACCTGAACTTAGCCGATTTGTTTGAGAGAGAGCTTGATGCGTCAGCTGAGTTTACATCACCAGCATGCCAGTGGAGCATGATATCGACGTCTTCAAAGAGGCCAGCTCGGACCATATAGACCTTGCCAGCGCCCCCTTCCTCCGCTGGAGTTCCGTACAGGCGGATCTCTCCTTGTTGGCCAGTTTGTTCCATCCATCTCTTGGTTGCAATCGCTGCTGCGGTGGACCCTGCTGCAAAAAGATGGTGCCCACATGCGTGTCCTTGCGGCTTGCCTTCGATTGGTGCCCTGATGGGCTGTCTGTCCTGAGTGATGCCTGGCAGAGCGTCATACTCCGCCATGATTCCAATAATTGGGCCATCACCATTTTTCCAGCTTGCCACAAATGCTGTCGGGATGCCCGCAACTCCAGCTTCGATCTCAAAGCCTTCCCTATCTAATGCTGACTGGAGGAGGGCTGAGCTTTTCGTCTCCATGTATCCGAGTTCAGCAAATTCCCAGATTTCTTGGGCAATATCGCCATAAGAGTTTGCGTTCTCGTCGATGTGAGCCGCCACCATCGTCTTTGCGTCTTGGGCACCTGCAAAACTGGGCAGTGCAATGGTTACGGCTATCAGTAGGGCCGAGACTCGGCATCTTATCATCACTGTTACTCCGTTATCAGGTTCTGTTTAACAAAAAAACCACCTTACTTATCTGCCTCGCGTTCGGATCATAGCCGGTCCACGAGCAGTGCCTTCCCAGTCCGGATCGGCGGCACCGGTCCAAGTTCTGGTCGCTGGGTCAAACTGTATGCCATGTACGCGCCCGAAGGCCCCGGTACGAGCTGTTTCAGCGACCTCGATACCAAGGTCCCGCATCTCTTCCAACTCCGGGGTTGTCCAGCCTATACCCGGACTAGTCTCAGCGCTATAACCGCCGCCGCGTGCAGCTACAACACGTGGCTCTACCAGAGCCTGTGGTAAGGACATACCGAAGTCGATGACACGTGTGATTGCGTGCACGACTGCAGGCGGAATCATCCCACCACCCGCTGCACCGAGGACCAGGATAACTTCGCCGTCTTTAAGGACCATGAATGGGCAAATATTCGACCGCACCCGTTCCCCAGGCTCCATCCGACCTAGATATCCGCCTAGAGTAGATGCATATAGAAAACCAAGGCCTGGTGTCACGACTTTCGAACCCATATTAGGGCCAAGCGTTTGTGTAAGAGAAACGAACATGCCGTTCTCGTCCGCAGTCGACAGGTGTGTGGTATGCCCCCCGAATAGGTCACCTCGATCTTCTAAGGTCGGAAGCGAGTTGCTGTCTGCAGTTGGAGCGGTGTTGTTGGGAGACGCTACCTCTCTCGCAAGCTGATTCGCCCAGTCTTTTGAAGTGGCGCGAGCAGCTGCTGTATCTGTGCCGAGCACACGCAACTCCCTTGATGCGAGACTCAGTGCCTGCCCGGTGACTGCGAACCACTCTGCTTCGCTCATTGAGGATGGTTCAAATTCCTCCATGATCTGAAGGGCTTGGATGCTCAGGACTCCGGCTGCTGGTATGCCCATTCCAACAAGCTCATACCCTCTATAACTCCCGCGGACAATACGGCTGTCTTCAGCTACGTAATCATTGAAGGCTTCGAGAGTGACAGCACTGCCATTTGCAGCGAGGTCAGCTGCCATTTTTGTAGCAATTTCGCCTTCGTAAAAAACCTCACGCCCCTCGCTTGCAATCAAGCTTAGCGTTTTCGCGTAGTCAGGCTGCACAAGCAACTCCCCTGCGCGGTATCCATTTTCGCCTCCCCTATAATAGGCGTCGATAGTCCCGGGGAACTCTTTGGCCTGAGCCAAGCCTGAGGCCTGCCTATTTGCGTCTTGCGGTAGTACACGGAACCCGTTTTGTGCCAAATCGATGGCTGACGCCATCAAGGTGCTGAGTGGAAGCGATCCATGTTCTTCATGAAGCTTGAGTAATCCAGCCAAAGCACCAGGTACACCGATGACCGGATATCCGTATGAAGCTTGGGGCGCCGTATCGTAGTCGTAATCCCAAGGTGCCTGAGTAGTCCCGTCTATCCCATGAAATTCACCGTCAGGTGTCCTAATAAGAATTTGGTTACGTCCTCCTATACTGTTCATGGTCGGTTCAACGACTGCGACTGCGAACCCAGCCGCGACTGCTGCATCTGCTGCATTACCGCCTAATTCTAGAATTGCCACTCCAGCGTCAGTTGCTAAGGGGTGTGCAGCTGAGACCATGCCGGCATTGGATTGGCCACTTTGGCGCAGACTCTGAGAAGCAGCTGTGACCGCCGATAAGGCGATCAGGATTGGCAGGACCACAAGGATCAGATAATAACGGTAGGGATGCATACGACATCTCAATATATGAGGGGTTAAAACTCTACCCAGAGAATACGTTTGTGCCTGGTCGTGCACTACCCGGTACGGGAAGTGATACTTTTTGAGTGTACAGTAATGAGCCTTAGGTTTGCTCCTTTCTGGTCACTAGAAGTTACAGATCAATAGTGATAGCTCGCCGCCCTTCTGATTGGGTGACATCTTTCGCTACCACAAAACTGCTTTGCCCACCCGGAGGTCGATGCAACTCTTCTTGGCGTTCCAGGATCCGTCTTTTCTAGCCGCGGGTCCCGCTCGACTCCGTGCCGCAATGGGAGCGGTGCTTATCGTAACGGTTGCGTGGACTCTATCGACGGAGCGGTCGAAGATTTCTTGGCGTCTGGTTGCTTGGGGGCTCGTCCTGCAATTCGCTTTCGCAGGCCTGGTTCTCCAGACCCCTCTCGGTGTGGCATTCTTTGACTGGGTAAATGGCCTCGTAAGTGCGTTGCTAACTTATGCGGAAGAGGGGGGTCGTTTCATTTTTGGCAACCTCGTCTCGAATAATGTTCCTGTTGGGGTTGTCGAGGGAGGTCAGGGATTTACGGAGACACCCGGAGTCGTGGCTCGCACTGGAGCTTTCTTCGCGTTCCGGATTTTTCCGAATATCATTTTCGTGTCATGCCTGATGACGGTCCTCTACCATCTAGGCATCATGCAGAGGGTTGTGCAGTTACTAGCATGGATCATGCAGCGCACCCTTCGGACTTCAGGTGCAGAGACTCTTTGTGCTGCATCGAATATTTTTGTTGGACTCATGGAGTCACCACTTGCTGTAAAGCCGTTCATCCGTGGCATGACGGAGTCAGAGTTGATGGCGGTCATGACCGTGGGTATGGCAACCATCAGCGGTGGCGTCCTCGCTGCATATGCTGGCATGATGGCGCCCTTTCATCCTGCTGCTGCCGGTCACCTTATCGCTGCGTCAGTTATGTCAGCTCCAGCAGCTTTCGTGATTGCAAAATTACTTGTACCTGAGACGGGGAAACCCGAGACCCTGGGGGTGCTAGGCGTCGAAGTTCAGGTTGAGAAACCGGATGTTAATGTCATAGATGCTGCTGCCCGTGGTGCAGCCGAAGGGTTGAAACTGGCACTGGTTGTTGGCGCTATGCTGATTGCGTTCATTGCCCTGGTTGCTCTTGCGAACGGTGTGGTCGGGTGGGCTGGTAGCCTGGCAGGATTCGACGGTCTTTCGATCGAGGGTATGCTAGGATGGATACTTCGTCCAGTTGCCTGGCTACTTGGTGTAACCTGGATGGATGCGGGTGTTATAGGACAACTGATAGGGGTGGATTTTGTCCTCAACGAGTTCGTGGCGTTCGGACAACTCCAGGGACTGCTCCAGGGAGGTGCTGAGCTGCAAGAGAGATCTGTCGTGATCGGGATTTATGCGCTAGCGACTTTTGCAAACTTCGGGTCGGTTGCAATGACAATCGCTGGTCTCGGAGAGATTGCTCCTAGCAGACGCCAGGACCTAGCAAGGTTGGGCATGAAGGCGATGTTAGCAGGACTACTCGCCGCTCTCCTGACGGCGACTTTTGCCGGCATGCTCACTTGATTGGATATCGGCCTAAGGTTATTGGGCTTGGGACTATATCACTCGACACCATTGAGATTGGCGGCCACGCTGAGAAAGATGTTTTAGGTGGCTCGGCTCTCTATTTTGGAGCTGCTGCCAGGCTCTTCTCCGATGTCACATTACTAGGGGTCGTAGGAACGGACTTTCCCAACTCAAAGCTTGATCGATTCAATGAAATCAACATCGATACTTCGGGTATCTCGACCCAGGATGGAGAGACATTTCGTTGGCATGTTCGGTACGAATCAAACGGGGAAAGGAATACGCTTTCGACCAACAGGCCAAGTGCACTCGGCCAGCCTTCGATACCTGAGTTGAGGTACAGACCGGACGCACTCTTTCTCGGTAGCACAGATCCATCCATTCAGGCTTCGGTGTTATCTGATTTAGGAGAACCGTCCCTCGTCGTTCTTGATACAATGAGTCACTGGATCAGAGATCGGCGCGAAGACTTAGATATGGTTGCATGCTGTGCGGATGTTGTTCTTCTGAACTCAAAGGAGGCGGGCCTTTTAGGTGATGGAGACCATCGCTCCGCAGTTGCCCAGATCCTAGAGGGTGGATCCTCTTGGGTGGTCATAAAACAAGGAGGCCAGGGGGCGGTCGCCTTCAGTCAAGAGAAGTCGGTTAGCGTGTCGAGTGTACTGCCTCGCTATGTGACTGATCCAACCGGAGCAGGAGATGCTTTTGCCGGAGGCCTCGTATCAGCGCTTGCTGGCGGTAGCACGCGGTTAGTTGATATGCAGATTGCGATGCGTAGAGCTGCGGTGATGGGTTCCCTCGCGGTTGAGTCGTTTTCGATCAACAGCCTATTGGAAATAACTACCGATGAGGCTGACTCAAGGGCTAACGAAGTTGCAGTGCACGTGGCATGAAATCTGTATAGCTCTTGAGTTTTAGCCCTGTTGGAACCGACTATTCAGTCTGGGTGACACAAAGGGAGAGCGCATGTCGGAGAAAAAGAAGCGATTAATTGTCGTAGGTGACCGTGTCTTGATCCAACCCGAGGAAGGCGAGGACCGGACTAAGGTTGGTCTGTATCTTCCGGCAACTGCGATGGATAGTCAGGCTGTACAAGGCGGGACAGTGGTTGCGACAGGTCCTGGAAACGCGGTTTCTGCACCTACTGAACTGAGTGATGAACCCTGGAAGATAGGGAGCCCTGAGCCTCGTTACGTTCCACTGCAGGCGGAACTTGGTGATTACGCGGTCTTTTTCCGGAAAGCAGCGGTTGAGATCACTTTTGAGGGAGAACGCTACTTAGTGGTTCCGCAGGCTGCGATCCTAACGCTTGTCCGGGATGAGGATGACGAAGAGATCGACATTCCATCTTTCTAAGGGTCACGTTAAGGGTGTAGGCACCTCCCGGTCACCACGCGCAGAGGTGGTTGATCTAGCTAGGTATCGACATGTCATTTCTGACTGGGACGCATTCAGGAAGTCTGCTGCAAACCCTGAGCCTACCGTCTTCAGAATCTGCAGGCGCCGCATCACTCCACAGGAACTCGTCGACCGTTTGACGGAGCAGGGGTTTCGACTGCGCAAGAAAGCTGGACTGCCAGACTTCTATGAGGTGGAGGAGGGGCCACGTCCTGTGTCGCTTACATTAGAACACTGGCTTGGTCTGTTCTATGTACAGCAGGCATCCACCGGGATTGCTGCTCCTGTACTCGACCCTCAACCTGGCGAGCGTGTCCTGGATTTGTGTGCTGCACCAGGTGGCAAAACGACCCATGCGGCAGAATTGATGAAAAATCGAGGATGCTTGGTTGCAGCTGAGTTGAGTGAGAACCGAATTCGCGGTCTTCTCGGGAATTTGTATCGGCTTGGGATTTCTAATGTTCTTGTTGCTTCGGGGGATGGGAGGGAGGCGCCAGAAGAAGCTCTGTTCGATCGAGTGCTGGTCGATGCTCCGTGTTCGGGAGAAGGGACTCTCCGGCGTCGATCTGGTAGAGCTCCACGGCAGTCATCTTCATTCCTTGGATATGTGACGAAGGTCCAACGCCGGCTTCTGGAGAAGGCAATTCGAGTTACGAAGCCGGGAGGGACAATTCTTTATGTAACGTGCACATTTGCACCTGAGGAGAACGAAGCTGTTATCGATGGGATCCTTCGGGATCATCCGGTCGAAATTGACCCAATTAGACTCCAGATACCATGCGCTTCTGGGCTCACTTCGTTTGAGGGTCAGAGATATGATCCTGAGCTAGAGGGCTCAGTCAGGATCTATCCGCAGCATCTCGATTCAGGTGGACTTTTTATGGCGAGACTGCGTCGTCTCGATCGCAGCGTCGGAGAGGATAGCTCCGGTGCTGCAGAACAGGGGGCTGAAGGTTGGAAATCTGTGCCACAACTCTTTCCGGGGAATGATCCTTCTGATGTCGCGGAGCTTGTGGAACTTGCCACGAATGATCTTAAGGGTCGTTTCGGAGTGAGTCCGGCGCGCCTGGATGAGTGCAAGTGGATTCTTCGGGGTCGTCGCCTATGGTTGCACACCATGGACGAATGGCCGGTCGATGCTTGGAAAACAGGTGTATGGCGACCGATCTCGATTGGATTTCGTGCGGTGGAGTTCGACTCCCGAGGCCGTCCGAGGCCTACCAACGACTTACTGCGTTGGCTTGGCCATGAGGTGCGGTCACGCGTTGTGGATGTGAATGATACCCAACTGCATCAGTTGGTCACACAGAACTCCTTATCCATCCCAGGAGATTTCCTGGGCCCAGTCGCGCTTCGTCATAGCGAAGACGTAGTAGGCCGTGGAGCGATGACTCAGGATGGCCTGAAGAGTGAGATTCCGCGCGCCCGCGCCACAGATCTCTCTCGGGCGCTGGATATCGATTAGCTACGAGTTTTGGTCTTTCAGTGAATTTCTCTCATCGCTGACAGAAACAAGGTGTTCTACGAAGAGAGCATCTGCAGGGGCAAGTGGAAGCAGGACAAGTGTGTCTAGGCTAAACCAGCCCATCTCCGAATGTTCACTCAGTTTTGGAGTGCCCTGCACAGCAACTTTGACAAACTCGATAATGAACGGAGCCCCTTTGTCATCGGCAGAGAAAAGGGTTTCCCCAACCGAGACCACTTCCAGGCGAAGTTCTTCTGAGAGTTCCCGGCGGATACCCTCATCTTTGGATTCGTCGGGCTTAAGCTTACCGCCTGGAAACTCCCATCGCCTACCGTGGCGCTTATGATCCGGTCGGCGGGCGACTAGGTAACGATCGTCTTGTGAGATTACTGCAGCTACGACGGGTATGTTTTCATCATGCATCAGTAATCAACTGACACCTCTGTGAGGAAGCTAGTACCGCTCGCTACCCAAACATTTTGGTGCAGCGCTCCCTTGGCATTCAGGGAATGATTCATTGCAGATTGATACTGATCCCAACCGCGATGGCAACGCCTCCCAAGGCTATAAGTCCCAGATAGAGTGGGACCGTGAACTTGATCCAATCTTCATAGCGCACACCACCAGCCGCGAGAATCGCCATGAGTGCGCCGTTTGTAGGTGTAATCAGGTCACACAGCCCTGCCCCGTACTGGTAGGCGAGAACAGTGACTTGGCGAGAAATTTCCAGGAGGTCAGAAAGAGGAATGAGCACAGGCATCGTCAGAACGGCCTGTGAACTCACGCTCGGTATAGGCACATGGATCGCTGCCTGTGCCACGACCATTCCAAGTGCTGATGCAAGGGACGGAAGGCTCTCTAGTGGCTGGAACATCCCATACACGATTGTGTCAATGATCCGGCCATCGAGAAGCACGACATAAATCGTTCTAGCAAATCCAATCAGGAGCGCAGCATAGGCCATCTGGCGGAATCCATTTACATAGGCCTGGGCGATACGACTTGGTCCCATTCCGGAAACAGCCCCCGCGAGCACACCCATGATGAAGAAAGCACCGGACATGTGATTGAATCCGATTCTGGCTAAGTATCCCATCAATGCGAATGTGCAAAGCAGCATCAACAGGATGACCCAGTCCCTCCACCCTAACGCATCCTCTGGATCTTCAGTGCTGCCAATCTCGGGTGCGACACGGGTCCGGATAGCATATCTCATCGTCATCCCAATCCAGAATACTAAAGCTATCAGGAGGAATACGACTCTAAAGGGCCAGCCTGACACAGCTGTCACACCAGCTGCGTCTTGGGCGATCAAGACTTGGAATGGATTGATCGGACTGAAGGCAGATCCTACAAAGGCCGCGCCGGCACTTATCGACATAGCAACCAGGGGGGTAAACCCCAGTCGGGAGGTTACGATCAAGACGACAGGGATCAGGGGGATGATTTCCTCCTGCATGTTCTGAACGACTCCACCTGTAGCGAAGAAGAGCGAAATGGCGGCAAGGATGAGCAGGTCTCTTCCCTTGAGTGCGCGAACAAGAGATGAGATTCCTCGTCTGAGGGCTCCGGTTTCGTCAACTACCGTTAATGCACCCCCAATCAAGAATACAAGGAAAATCACGCCACCGGCGTCTACCATCCCACGTGGGAGTGCCACCATCGCAAGAAAAAAGTTGACCGGTGTCTGTTCCACCTGTTCGTACGTTCCAGAGACTACAGCAATTTTTCCAGTTTCTTCATCCATACTTCGCTCATACTCACCTGCCGGTAATACATAGCTCGCCATGGAGGCGAGGATGATACATCCGGTCAGCAGGACGAGTGGATGAGGGACACGGAAACGGTGTTGGATATCGGTCATCGTGCGCACTGGATTAGAAGTTGAAAAATGTAGCTTGAATCAACGTGGTGGAAACGATCCTCAGCTTGGGGATACCGGCTGCTATTCGCTAGCGGAGCGAGACGAGTGCGCGTCACGGGGGTACTCATCCACCTGCGGGAGATCGAGAGATCCACAAGGCCATCAACATCAGCAGGGGAAGCGCACTAAATAGGAGTATGCGCCACCCGAGTGGGGATGGCTCTGCATCGACGCTGAGATCCGCTGTATAGACCAGGTCACTCAGTGGTGAGTTATCGCCGTTCCCTGAGTTTGCGGTCACATGGAACACGACACTGTTCCCGGTGGAAGGAGCAATCCACTGGATGGACCAAGAGGTTGAGTCGGGCGCTGACATACTTGAGCCCTGGCGAGTTTGATGGGCGTACTGCACACCTTGAGTGCCTATGCTGACTGAGACCCGGTCGTCAATTGGATGAATTTCACCGGCATTAAGTCCTTCCTCTCCTCCAGTTCCATAACGGACTGCGAGTTGGAAGCCAGCCAGGTCGGTTTCTTCGGCCTCAAGGAGCACAGTCAAGAGATAGCGCTCACCTTGAACGTATTCATTTGGGAGTCCCTCAATTGTGACACGCCCGCCGAATGCATTGAGGTCACTGCCTTGGTGACAAATGATGCAGGTGGGTTCTCCGAACCCTCCCGTGTGGCCGGGCGGTGGCCCTTCGGGATTGAAAGCAGAAATGGCCACCACCCCTGTGAGTACGAGGGTGGCGGCCATTACCGTGGATGTAATGCCCATCAATGGGAGACGGCTCGCCTCCGCGGTGGAAGCTTGGCCACCCCAACCGTGTTGGTATCAGCACCAAACCATACGGAGTTGGTTTCGGCGTCAAAGTACATGTGGCGGATCGTGCCGCCTCCGCTTTCAACAACAGTTTGGCTGAAGAACTTGCCGGTCATAGGGTCAAAGCCCACAAAATTATTCGGCTCGATACCAGTCTCTACGATCCAAATGCGGTCTGAATCATCAACGGCCATACCGTATGGCCGCGAGTCAGCTCCATTCGGGAATTCGAACTCGGTCACTTCGCCCGTTTCGGGATCAAGGCGTCCCAGTGAGCCGCGAGTCCAGTCTCCATACCAGATGATATCATCGGAGGTGATCCCGATTCGACGGGGGCGTGCATTTTCCGGTAGTTCATAGGTCTTTAACTCAAACGTCTCTGGATCCACTGTTCCAATGTGATTCGTGTTGAAGAGTGCGATCCAAGGCCGATCTTGCGAGTCGATCACGATACCGTAAGGACGGCTGGAATTACCACGGCGAGACCCCTCGACCTGCAGGGATTCCAGGAGGCGAATTTCACCGGTCTCCCTAGAAAATTTACCTATATAGTTCGCTTGCTGGGCGGTGAACCAAATATCGCCCTGAGAGTCAAAGATGAGCGTGTGGGGATCACGCACTGCCTCGTTGGGCATCCTGTATTTGGTGATATCACCTGTATTTGGATTGAGCATGCCGATGTGTGTAGCACGATTCCCCGAATACCAGACCATTCCGTCGTCATCGACGACTAGGTTGTGTGGTCCTGCCCCTTCTTCGAGGTCGTATTTCTTGAATTCACCTGTCTCGGGATTGAGCACCGAAACGTAGTCAGCTGTCTGACCGACAAACCATACTTGCCCGTCAGGGCCTACCATGGGGTCCCGAGGCCGTGAGGCTTCGTACGGCACCATCCATTCCGTTAGTTCAGGGTCAGTATTGGTTTGGGCTATCCCGGGCTGCGCGGGCAGAGCCAATGCCATTAAGAGTGCGAGAATCAGCATCGGAGAAGCACGCATGTTCGCCTCCATCAAGAGGGTACGACCAAGCGGTATTAGCAGCGGTACCTTGACCGCGATCCGCGCTGACAAGGTGGGTTGTCTCCATAAATCACGCGAGTCCCTGTGTCAGTTACGGGTTTGAACTGATAAATGAAACGTTGACGCCTCGCCCGTAGAAACGTGTGGCGATAGCTTGGCCTCGTTTCTTGGATCCTCCCAGGATCTATTTGCAAAGCCATTTTTGGGTCTTCGGTTCCTCCTTCAAAGCTCTGTGATGAGTAAGTACGACCAAGATATGGAGCCCCGCGGGGCGAACCACGTGGCGCTTACACCGCTGTCATTCTTACAGCGGACCGCCAGCGTGTATCCTGACCGGATTGCTATCCGTTACGTCGGCACGGAGCAAAGCTGGTCGGAGACCTTCCGGCGCTGCTGTCGCTTAGCTGATGCACTAAGACAGCGGGGGGTGGGAAGGAATGATACGGTTGCTGTGCTTTGCCCGAACACGCCCGCAGCGGTTGAGCTTTCGTTTGCCGTTCCAATGGCCGGTGCAGTCCTGAATATGATCAACACCAGACTCGATGCGGAGATGGTAGGCTTCATTTTGGATCACGGAGAGGCCTCGGTGTTCATGGTTGACCAGGATCTGGCTGACGTGGGTGAAGGAGCTTTGCGCTTTGCGACAGTGGATCCACTTGTCATCGATATTGAGGACTCCACCCAAGCTCAGGGATCCTCGATTGGGGAGGTGACCTATGAGGCCTTGATCGAGGAAGGCTCAATCGATGCAGGCTGGTCTTTTCCGCCTGATGAGTGGGACGCGATCGCGCTCAATTACACGTCTGGAACAACAGGGAATCCGAAGGGAGTTGTCTACCATCACCGAGGAGCATATCTAAACGCACTTGGAAATGCCCTGGAGTGGTCCCTACCACAAAACCCTACATACCTCTGGACACTTCCGCTCTTCCACTGCAACGGATGGTGTTTTCCTTGGACCGTGGCTGCGGTCGCTGGTACAAATGTCTGTACCCGAGGAGTCGACCCTGCTGAAATCATCGATCTGATCGTGACAGAGGATATCACACATATGTGTGGTGCTCCGATCGTTGTGAATATGGTCACGACTGAAGCAGAGCGGCGTGGCGAGCGCCTTCCGCACTTGGTTCGCATGATGACAGCAGGAGCAGCTCCTCCAGCTGCTGTGCTTGACCGAGCAGGCCGAATCGGGCTTGAGATTACACATGTATATGGACTGACGGAGTGCTATGGACCGAACACTGTATGTGCTTGGCATCCGGAATGGGATGAATTGCCCGCAGAGGATCAGGCGATACTCAAGGCCCGGCAGGGTGTGCCGTATGTGGTTCAGGAAGAACTAGCGGTACTGGACCCGGAGACCATGGAGCCCGTTCCAGCAGATGGAGAAACGATTGGTGAGATCATGATGCGCGGGAACGTGCTTATGAAAGGGTATTTGAAGAATCCGACTGCAACCTCTGAGGCATTCGCCGAGGGGTACTTTCACACAGGTGACTTAGCAGTACTTCATCCGGACGGGTATGCGGAGATCCGTGACAGGTCCAAAGACATCATCATTTCAGGTGGCGAGAATATCTCCTCGATTGAAGTTGAGGGTGTTCTCTACAGGCATCCGGCGATCTCGGCGGCGGCTGTTGTCTCAAGGCCGGACGATCACTGGGGAGAGACGCCGTGTGCGTTCGTTGAACTCCGTGAAGGATCCGATACGACCGAGCTGGAGATCATCGATTTTTGCCGAGATCATATGGCACACTTCAAGGCTCCTAAGACTGTGGTTTTTGGGGAGTTGCCAAAGACATCAACTGGCAAAATCCAGAAGTTTGTGCTCAGGGAACGCGCTCGAGATTTGAGCGACTAGAAGCTTTAGGCTTTCTCTAAAACTCTATCGGAGGACGCTTACAGGATCGTTCGCCGACCCAGCTGGGGTTAGGAACAGGAATAAGGAGTATCCGCAGGTTGGCCCCTGTGATCCGAGTGCCGCGCTTGTTGCCAGAGCCTGCTGAGCGAAACTAGTACCATTCATACCCAGGATACTTCCCGCCCCCGCGAGATTACCGGCCACTCCGATCTCGATCGGACCTACTTTCTGAAGTGTGCGAGATGGGGTGCCATTCGCAATCGGTAGTATTTGGCTGAGCCCTAATGGGACAGCTAGACAAGATCCATAGGGTGTTGGGTTGAGCCCCCGAAAGAGGCTCCGTGACATTGAGTGGGGCTGTGACCGTGACCCAAATCCAGTCCAGAAGTCGAGTGTGGGTGTGTGCTGATACCCACTAGACATTTGACCACCACGATCAGAACGACTCCAGCTTCCAAAGGGGTTTTCGACTCGGTCTCTATCAACTCCGAGCAGACCCAGGCCAGCGTTGACGGCATGAGCACAGCCTGTCATTCCAAGCAGGAATGCGAGTGAAAGGGCAATGCCTCTGAGTCGTGATTGCTCTTTCATACTTCAACTCCAGGTTTTGGACGCATCTAGGTCCGACTCCCATAAGATACTATGCAGTTCAGGTTTCGCCATCCATTTTCTTATCGTGAGTACCTTTACTTGCCTCCGTATTCTTCGCGCAGTGTAACTTTACGCACCTTGCCCGTCGCGCCCATTGGTAGCTCATTCACGAAGATTACATTGTCCGGTAGTTGCCACTTTGCGAGTGTTTCTGAGAGGTACGCGAGCACTGACTCCTTGGTTGGCGAACTGTCCGGGGTCGGCACTGCGATCATGAGTGGACGTTCACCCCACTTTTCGTGCGGGATACCAATGACTGCTGCCATGACGATGTCGGGGTGTCCCATCGCTGTATTCTCTACATCAATAGAACTGATCCACTCGCCTCCTGATTTGATCAGGTCTTTGGTGCGGTCGGTGATTTGGATGTAAGACTGGCTATCGATAGTTGCGACATCTCCCGTGGGAAACCAACCGTCAGGGGTGAGTCTTGATTCTTCCTCCTTAAAGTATCCATCAACCACCCAAGGCCCTCGCACCTGCAGCTCTCCGAACATGATTCCATCATGGGGAAGTGGTTTTCCATCGTCGTCCACGATTCGGATCTGCACGCCGAATGGCGGTCTACCTTGCTTAGTCTGGAAGTGCGAATACTCCTCGACCGACTGGGCTCGGTGGGTTGGTAGAAGGGTGTTGACCGAACCGAGTGGGCTCATCTCAGTCATGCCCCAGGCATGTCTAAACTCGATACCGAACTCACCCTCCATTGTCGCTATGAGTGCACGGGGAGGTGCGGCGCCTCCTACGACTACCATGTTCAGAGATTCCGGTTTTGAACCAGTATCCTTCCAGTATTGAACCAACGGGATGAACACTGAAGGGACTCCCGCACAGTACGTTACATCTTCTTGGGACATCAGGTCGGAAAGTGCATCAGCATCATATCGTGGGCCGGGAAAAACTATTTTTGATCCTGTTGCTGCTGCTGCGTATGGAATTCCCCAAGCGCACGCGTGAAACATTGGCACGATAGGGAGTACCGTACTGGCTGCTTTTAGGTCGAACACATCTGGCATGCAGATCCCGAACGCGTGCAACACTGTAGACCGATTACTGTACAGTGCTCCCTTCGGGTTCCCGGTCGTGCCGGAGGTATAGCAAAGTGCTGCGGCAGCTTGCTCATCAAGATGAGGCCAATCGAAATCGATATCGCCATCGATGATAAAGTCCTCGTAGGAGACTGCGTTACCCAAGGAGGTTTTCGGCATGTGTTCAGAATCCGTGAGCACAACAACGGTTTCCACATTAGGGATTTGTTCCGCCACGGATTCAACTAGTGGAACGAAGGTTAGGTCTACAAACAGAACGCGATCCTCCGCGTGATTGACGATGTAGACCAGCTGAGTGGGATGCAGCCTCGGGTTTAGTGTGTGGCATACTCCACCGATACCAGACACGCCGTAATAGACCTCCAGATGGCGGTGTGTATTCCAGGCCAAGGTACCTAAACGGTCACCTTCTCTGATTCCCTGAGCCACCAGCGCGCTCCCTAATTTTCTAGCACGCGCACGGGCGTCACTCCAGGTGTACCGGTGGATTGGTCCTTCTACAGTGCGGGTGACAATCTCTTGGTTGGGGTAGACGTCTCCGGCATGTTCGATAAGTGATGAAACGAGTAGGGGGGCCTCCATCATACGGCCGCGCATGGCTTGTCTCCTCATGTGCCGCGGTATAGAACGGGAAGCGAAACTACCCCTCTGTCCAATCCTCTGGCAATCCAAGAAATAGATCTCTTTCTATGATTGCAGGGTGGTTAGATGTGTCGAGTTCCGGCCAGCACCAGTAGGATCGGTCGTGTATTGTTGAACGCGGAACTAGTTCGAAGAATGGAGATTGCAATAAGGATGAGTGTGCAGTGGCTCATTAGTAGAGGGAGGGTTTCGAGTTGCATTTGTGTGCTTACGGTTGCCCTGGCCACCTATGCGTGCTCGTCACCTACAGGCTTCGGAGGGCCTCTCGACTCGACATGGTCTCAATGGCCCACTCCGGAAGATGCCGGCTTTAATCGAACTGCTCTCGAGATGCTTCCAGAGTACCTCTCCACACTCAATACGACAGGGCTCATGGTGGTTGTTGATGGAAAGGTGCTGCTGCACTACGGGGACCTGGAGGAGCTTTCATATGTAGCGTCGGTTCGTAAGAGCATTCTTGCGATGCTCTACGGGCCTTACGTCGCTGACGGTACCGTTGACCTAGACCAGACGTTGGAAGAACTGGGCATGGATGACCATGGGGGCCTCCTGGAAATCGAGCGACGGGCGACAGTGCGGCACCTTCTCACAGCAAGGTCGGGCGTTTATCACGAGGCTTCGAATACTGGAGATGATTCTGATTCTGCACCCACGAGAGGGTCCCAAGATCCTGGTTCCTATTTTCTCTACAACAATTGGGATTTCAATGCAGCTGGGGCTGCGTTTGAGTTGATGACCGGTGGACAGATTTTTGACGCTCTAATGACGGATCTTGCAGAGCCTCTGGGGTTTGAAGACTTCCAGCGCTCAAGACAAGAAAAGAGTGGAAATCTCGATCGGTCCATCTACCCTGCCTATCACATGTGGCTCTCAACCCGCGATATGGCTCGGGTAGGCCAACTGATGCTGCAAAAGGGCAGTTGGGACGGCCGCCGGCTGATTCCAGAAAGTTGGGTGCGTCAGGTTACGTCTTTGGTAACCCATCGAGAGCAGATGAACCCAGCATCCAGGCGCTCCGGTGCATTCGGTTACGGCTATATGTGGTGGATTTGGGATAGCCCTTCGGTTTCGCCTCTCTACTCTGGAGCCTATACGGCGAAAGGAGCCTATGGTCAGTACATCACGGTCTTGCCCGCACTCGCGATGGTAGTAGCACACAAGACTGCTGTTGGGGATGGTCGCGGATATAGCTCCACGTCCTGGTCCGGATACCAGGGAGTCCTCAATCGTCTACTTGCAGCGAAGTGTCAAGCGAGTTGTAACTAGGGAGTTACTGATGTAGGTGAGGAAAGGTGAACTGTGTTCTCCTAGAGCGATCTCCCATCATTCCTTAGGTTGCCCAGCATGAGTCAACAGAACTTACTGTTAGAGGAATTGACCTCCCCCGAGGTCAAGCGCGCATTGCAAGATGGCTACACAACTATTGTAGTTGCGGTTGGTGCAGTTGAGCAGCATGGTCCGCACTTGCCTTTGTTGGTTGATGCAGTTCGTGGCGACCGGCTAGCATTGGAGGTTGCTCTACGACTGGGTGATGCTCTTGTTGCACCCACCATCCGCGTGGGTTGTTCGGAACATCATATGGCCTTCCCGGGAACACTCTCGATACGACAACAGACGTTAGAGGCGTTGTGTACAGACTATGCTGTGAGTCTCTCTCGTCATGGATTTCAGCGTGTGTGTTTTGTGCCTTCGCATGGTGGCAACTTCGCCCCTCTTGCGGAGATGTTAGATGATCTCCGTTTGGCGGTGGAGCCAGATTGCGAAGTTGATGCCTACACAGATCTGGTTGGCTTCATGCAATACTGGAAGAGTGCGGTTGCATCTGAGGCACCCGAATTTGTCACTCGCGTAGGTGGACATGCGGACATTGCAGAGAGTTCAGAAATGCTCTGTATCAGGCCAGATCTGGTGCGTGAAGATCTCGCAGAAGAGGGCTACCTGGCAGACTTCGATGACGCCTTATCTGAGCGGATTTTCAGGGACGGCTTTCGTGCGGTTACTCCGAACGGTGTCCTAGGGGACGCTCAGGGTATGAGTCTCGAGATAGGGGAACGCTGTATCGAATATGCAGCTGACGGCATGGCCGCTGCGCTCCGGAAGTAGCATCAACTGCTAAGAATTCTGGCTTTAGCGCTGCCCTTCGGTACTCATCCGGTCCTAGAGCTGATCAGCCAGATCCCATAAGGGGGTCGGTCACCCCCAGGACGTGAATTGCCAAAATTCCTAGGACACCCAATACAAGTAGATAGTAGATCGTAGGGAGAATTGTCTTCCGTAACGTGTCACCTTCTTTGCCAAGAAGGCCTACGGTTGCAGATGCGGCGACGACGTTGTGGATGGCTATCATATTGCCTGCGGCCGCACCCACCGCCTGGAGTGAAACGATCATGACAGTCGACATGGTTAGGCGCTCAGCGACACCGTACTGGAACGCTGCAAATGTAAGGTTGCTCACCGTGTTCGAGCCGGCGATGAAGGCGCCCAATGCTCCGGTTACCCCGGCGAAGAAAGGCCATACCTGTCCGACGTTCTGCGCCACCCACTCAGCCATGGCAAGTGGCATCGACGCGATACCTGCACCGTTCACGTCCGAGTTGATATAGACGCGTACCATAGGAACAGTAAATACCAGCACTATACCGGCGCCCACTAAGACCTTGGTAGACGACTTCATAGCTTCGGTCAGTTCCGATATCTCCATTCGATGCAGAACCGCCGTAATGGCTACGACGACCAGCAATACAAAGCCTGGTAGATATAGTGGCGTGGTGGAAGCGGTGATCCCGGACCCGAGAATATCAGACCATGTGATGGCGACCGACTGGAGCCATCCGCGAACTGGTACCAGGATCTCCGTGCCTGGTATCGTTTCAAGCCTCGTGATTACGAGGATCGCACCGAGAAGTGCATAGGGTGTCCAGGCCATCGCGGTAGAGATTCCCCGTCCCTCTGGCACGTCAGCGAGCTCTTCCTCCAAACCACTGATCCAGGACTGATCCCAGGTCCTGCGCTCGGGGAAGTCCCATGTGTCGTCAGGAAGGAGCCATCCTTGGCGCGCTACCCAAACGACGATAATGAGGCCCACCGGTGCTCCGAGGAGGGATGGAAATTCGGGTCCAAGGAAAGTCCCAAAAAGGATGTACGGGATCGCGAAGGCGAGTCCTCCAAAGATCGTGAATGGCAGGATGGAAAGCCCTTCGGTCCATGACTTATTCGCGCCAAAGAAGCGCGTCGTCATGATGACCATCCATGTGGGAATAAGGAATCCAGCAATGGCATGGAGTATGACGACCTTCGCGGTCACGAGGCGAAGAAAGTCATTCATCGTGAGACCGGCAGCGGTCAGGTCAGCCATGAATGCCTCGCCACCGAGACCGTTTTGAACGCCTACAAGGATAGGTGTTCCGACAGCTCCAAATGTGACGGCCATGCTCTGGATCATCATGCCGAGCATCACTGAAGTCGCTGCGGGAAATCCGAGTGCGACCAGGAGTGGGGCCGCCACGGCAGCCGGAGTGCCGAAGCCCGCCGCACCTTCGATGAAAGATCCAAAGAGCCAAGCTACAATCACGATCTGGACTCGCCGGTCATCACTCACGCCATGGAAGGAGCGTTTGATAGCGGCGACCCCCCCGGAGCGCTCAAGTGTGTGTAGCAGCAGGATTGCACCGAAGATGATGAACAGTAGATCGAAGCTGATGAAGAGCCCTTCGATCGAGGCCGCTGCCATCCGAGATGGGGTCATCTGCCACGCTATGAATCCTACACCGACGGCAGCAACGTAGGCGGCAGGCATGGCGTGTTTGGCAGCGATACGGAAGCCGATCAGCAGCGCCCCTCCGAGTGCGATTGGGAAGAGAGCGAGTGCGGCTTGTATACCCAAGTTCATGAGTTCCCCAGTGTTCGTTTTGCGACGCCGACCTGTGCCCGACGCTCAGACCGGATATGTCCGTAATCTAGAACGGTACAGCTAACGCACTGCAGAGGAACTTCATTAGTGGTGTACCGATCTTGAATATTCTTGCAAGCTCCTGTGGAAGTGCTGCATCGGTCAAGAAAGACTGCGAAACATCTTTTGCTGCGATGTAATCCTTCCACTTGAGTTCCTCGATCAATTCGTGACTTGGCTCAAAGCCCTTGGGCGGACGTTTAAGACGATCCCCTGATAGCCTGAATGCATCTGTGAATTTCTTGTTTTGCGACGCCTTCTGCCATGAGCGGGGGTCTGCAACGATATGCTCCCGGATCGCACGGAGCGACGCTGGATCGGGATGCCATACACCGAGCGCCACGAAAATAGACCCTGGCTCTATGTGCAGATAATATCCGGGGGCATGGACATCCTTTGATGCATCGTGTCTGAACTGGATACCCGTCCAGGTCTTGTAAGGGCTCTTGTCTCTAGAGAAACGCGCATCCCGATAGATCCGAAATAGAGACCGGGGTGTAGCCATAAAATGCGGGCTAATGTTCTTGAGCTCTACTGCAAAGGCTTCGATGAAGCGAAGGGCGGGATCCTTCACCAGATCTTCGTACCTCGTCTTATTTGCTAAGAACCATTCACGATTATTGTGCTTAGCCAGTTCTGCCATAAAAGAGACCGTGTCCAGCGTGAAATATCTATCGGCCACGATTCTCACCCTCCACTCGGTTGATTTTCTCCTGAGAAAGGGAGGGGGCTTACCGCTGCAGACAAGTATGCTCGCGTGACACAGCACTTCACGGCATCTTTCCCGCGTACCCTCACGGAGATGCAGTCATGAAGCGAGCACTGGTTACACTGACTACGATTTCAGCGCTGGTCATCCCCCTCGGTGCCCAGGAGCCAGTAGATCTGGTGATGATCGAGCGGATTAAGGCTGAAGGTCTAGAACGATCAGAGGTAATGGAGCATTTCAACTATCTGACAAATGTAATCGGGCCTCGGCTTTCGGCGACGCCGGCGTACAAACGAGCAGCAGACTGGGGCGTAATGAAATTTGAGGAATGGGGGCTCGAGAATGCTCATTTAGAGTCATGGGACTTCGGTCGTGGCTGGACACTTGAAGGGCTGACGCTTGAAATGAGGAGTCCACGATACTTCCCGCTTTTCGGTTACCCTGAAGCTTGGACGCCCAGTACCGATGGGATTGTGGAGGGGCCTCCCGTGTATATCGGGGATTGGACAACAGATGATTTACGCACTCGCGGGTCAGAGCTACGTGGTAAAGCCGTGCTTATCGCACAACCACAGGAAGGATTCATAGAGGAAGATAGGCTTCAGCCCGCTGACTATGAGGAACAGGTCCGGATTGGTGCCCCTCGGTTCCTACCAACTCAGACTCCAGCGGACAGAGGAACGCTCGCACAGCTTCTCTACGATACCGGCGTCGGTGCCGTACTCCGACCCAACCAGGGACAACATGGGACAATTTTTGTGCTAGGTCGGGACAACCCAGACACCGCTTCTCCAACCGTGATCCTAGCTTCTGAACACTACAATATGATTGTTCGCATGATTGAGGCTGGAGAACCAGTTACCCTGAGGATCGCGATCGAAGGCCAATTCCACGAGGACGACACTAGGGGCTATAACGTTCTTGCTGAGATTCAAGGTGCTGATCCGGAGATCGGAGACGAAGTTGTTATGGTCGGAGCGCACTTGGATTCTTGGCACTCCGCTACGGGTGCTTCGGATAATGCCGACGCAGTGGCTTCGGTTATGGAAGCGATGCGCATCTTGGAGGACCTAGGGGTAGAGCCACGGCGAACGATACGTGTCGGACTTTGGGGTTCTGAGGAGCAGGGCCTGCACGGCTCTAGGGAGTATGTCGCTAGGCATCTGGGCGAAGACAACCCTGATAACCGTCAGAACCTCTCGGTCTATTTCAACCACGACCCTGGGACAGGTGCGATCTATGGTTGGTACATGGAGCAGAACGCGGCAGCTAAAGCGCTTTTTGATGCCTGGCTTGAACCTTTGAATGATATCGGAGCCCGTAAGAACCTGATGGACAATATCGGTAGTACGGATCATCTGTCATTTACACGAGCGGGCCTTCCGGGCTTCAACTCACTCCAGGATTATCGGGACTACGATGTAAGAACGCACCACACAAATACGGACTTCTACGAGAGACTGAGTGAGGAGGATTTAGCTCAGGCTGCTGTGGTGTTAGCGACGTTTCTATACCATGCTGCGATGCGTGACGAAAAAGTGCCAAGGGCTCCGATCAGCTGATCCAGATCGCATTAGGGATAAAGCCGCTCACTTTCCCATCCGTCCGAAGATCGCTTGAAAAGTATCCGGTCATGAAGTCGGTCTGCCCGTCCTTGCCAGAACTCAATTTGATCTGGCTCGAGGCGGTAGCCACCCCAAAACATAGGTAGTGGAACATTATCACCAGAGAACTTCTCACTATAAGTCCGAACTCGGGTTTCCAGTTCTGCTCGGTCAGAAAGATTCTTGCTCTGCTTCGAAGCCCACGCGCCTAACTGGCTTGCCCGCGAGCGCGTTAGAAAATAATCCCTGCTTTCGTCCTCTGGGACTCTTTCGACTTTGCCTGATATACGGACTTGCCTTTGTAAGATTGGCCAGTGAAAGCAGAGGGCAGCATGCGGGTTTCGGTCTATTTCAGAGGCTTTTTGGCTTCCATAATTGGTATAAAATGTAAACCCGTGTAGGTCAACATCCTTTAAGAGGACCATCCTGACTGAAGGCCTCCCATCTGGGGTGGCTGTCGCAAGTGACATTGCCTCTGGAAGTAGGATCCCCGACTTCTTGGCGGCTTCAAACCAGACCCGGAAGAGGTTGATAGGATCCGTGTCTTCAGTAGCGTCGGGAAGCCCACCGGTAACCCCTCTTCCGAGGGTAAGGAGGGTCTTTATGGAAGAGATAAATGACATGAATAAAAGGTGTTCAGTCATGAATAATGCCACAAGGAGTGGTTGACTGACACCAATGTCTGCCTACCTTTCTGTGATGACACCATCCCCCCCCAGGGGGGATGGGATAAATGCTTAGATCGTACTTATGGTATAAGGCGGGTCTGGATGACGGATGAGCGAAAGACGGACATCTTGCAGCGACTGAAGAGCGTAGAGGGTCATGTTCGGGGTATTGGACGCATGGTTGAGGAGGAAGCGTACTGTATTGATGTGGTCAATCAAATCTTGGCGATTCAAAGGGCTCTTAAAAAGGTGAGCAGTCGAATGCTCGATCAGCATCTGCACCACTGTGTGACCAACGCAATTCAAGGAACGGGCAACTCACAAAAGGAACAGATCCTCGGAGAACTCATTCAGGTTTTCGAGGCGAGTAGCAAGGCTTGAGGAGAAAAGGTTGATGAAGAATCGAACAGTTCAGGTACCTAACATCAGCTGCGGGCATTGTGTGGCAGCTATTGAGAGAGAGGTCTCCGAGATCGAAGGCGTGTTATCGGTTGAAGGCAGGCATGACACCCAGGACGTTACGATTTCGTGGAATTCTGAGAAAACGAGTTGGCAAGAGATCGAGGGATTAATGAGGCAGATCAACTACCCACCAGCCGGTTAGCTTCAGGTTCAGCAAGGCATTAATACATGAGACTGGTATGAAGGCGGACTCCTCCAGTACTCGACAACTCACGCTCCCGATTACTGGGATGACGTGCGCGAACTGCGCAGCCACGGTTGAGCGGGCATTGTGCCGGACTGAAGGGGTTGCTGGTGCCTCGGTGAGCTACGCAACTGAGCGCGCCATAGTGGAATTGTCAGAAGGGGGGGCAACCCTTGAGGATTTGAGCATTGCAGTCGAGCGGGTGGGATATGGGGTTTTGCAGGCGGATCCGGATGAACTCCATGACGTTGAAGCAGCGGCTCGACAAAGGGAGCTAGAAAACCAAACCAGAAAATTCTGGATAGGTGTAGGGTTCGCAGGTCCACTCTTCATACTCAGTATGGCTCGAGATTTTGGGTTTCTGGGTTCCTGGGCTTATGCACATTGGGTTAACTGGCTGATGTTCGTTCTTGCGAGCCCGGTTCAGGTATACGTTGGCTGGGATTACTACGTGGGCGGCTGGAAGGCCCTTCGGGCTGGCTCAGCGAACATGGATGTGCTCGTCGCCTTAGGATCCACAGTCGCCTACGTGTATTCGGTGGTCGTTGTTGTAATGCTCACTGCTGGAAGCACTTTGGCAGGTGAGCATGTTTACTTCGAAACTGCTGCACTCATCATCACTTTGATCAAACTTGGCAAGCTTCTGGAAGTCCGAGCTAAGGGAGAGACGAGTGAGGCAATAAGGGAGCTCATAGGACTTCAGCCAGATACAGCTCGGGTGGTTCGGCAGGGCGTTGAGTATGACATACCTATCGCAGACGTCGTAGTCGGCGACTTATTGCTTGTACGTCCCGGCGAGCGCATACCGGTGGATGGGGAGGTTGTCGACGGCCTGTCTTCCATTGATGAGAGCATGCTGACAGGAGAGAGCATGCCGGTCGAGAAGGGCCCGGGCGATGTCGTTGTAGGCGCAACCATCAATAAATCCGGAGCCTTTCACTTCAGAGCTACAAAAGTTGGGGCTGACACTGCGCTTGCTCAGGTCATTCGACTCGTGCAGGAAGTTCAAGGGAGCAAGGCTCCGATCCAACGGCTAGCAGACCAGGTTGCCGGTGTTTTTGTACCAATAGTAATCGTTGTCGCGGTTCTGACCTTTGTTGTTTGGTGGACCTTGGTTGGAGCCGATTTCTCTATAGCTCTTGTGCGTTTGGTAGCAGTGCTTGTGATTGCCTGTCCCTGTGCTCTTGGTTTAGCCACCCCGACGGCGGTGATGGTTGGAACCGGTAGGGGGGCCCGTCTGGGAATCCTGTTTCGGAGTTCAGAAGCACTCCAACGTGCTAGGCAGCTTGAAATAGTGGTATTTGACAAAACGGGAACATTAACCCGGGGCGAACCAGAGATCCGAACTGTCATAACTCTGGATAGTGATGAAGCGGAACTCCTGCGTTTTGCCGGATCTGCGGAATTGATGAGTGAACATCCCTTAGGTGAGGCCGTGCTCCGTGAGGCCCGAACAAGGTCTTTGAACCTGACCAAACCCGACTCGTTTAGAGCAATTCCCGGTCAGGGTGTGCAGGCGATGATAGGGGGTGCAGAAGTCTTAGTGGGAACCCAAGTTCTTATGGCAAACCAAGATATCGACCTCGCCGCGCTCGAATCAGCGATGGAGAGTATCGTGGCTGGAGCCGCTACCCCTTTGTGGGTTGCGATCGACGGTCAGGCACGAGGAGTGCTTGGGGCCGCCGACACACTCAAGGAAGGATCAGCAGACGCGGTGCGCGATCTTCAGGACCGTGGGTTACATGTGATTATGTTAACCGGTGATCAAACCGCCACCGCAGAAGCAATTGCTGCAAGAATTGGTATCCATGAGGTCAGGGCGGAAATCCTTCCGCACCAGAAGCGTGATGTCATTCGGGAACTCCAGGCAGACCACGTTGTTGCGATGGTTGGTGATGGGATCAACGATGCTCCGGCCTTGGCTCAGGCAGATGTCGGTATCGCTATTGGTACCGGTACGGACGTGGCAATTGAAGCTGCCGACGTGACGCTGATGGGTGGAGATCCAAGATCCGTGGTTACTGCACTGGCATTGAGTCGGGCAACCATACGCACGATTGAGCAGAATCTATTCTGGGCTTTCTTCTATAATATGGTGTTGATTCCAGTAGCAGCCGGCGCCCTCTACTCAGCAACTTTCTTGCCCATGATTTTGAGATCGCTACATCCAATCCTTGCTGCCCTGGCCATGGCACTCAGTTCAGTGACTGTAGTTGGGAATAGCCTCAGGCTGCGTCGGGCGGATCTCCGATGACACCAGCGGAAGCCATTGCGGATATTCTCGCAGTTATTGAGAGAGCAAAGGCTATCACACCCGGCGTGATATCTGATTAGGCGAAACGGCCGCTGCCGCTCGCCAAAGCAAGCGGCAGCGACCGTTTCGTTGATGCCCCTACAATAAGAAGCTTAGATCCAGCCTTTATTGCGGAAGCCTTTGATGGTTTCAGCCCAGCGGTCCATTTCATTTGGAAGACCAAATGAAAGCCGGTTATAGTCGAGCATTGGCGGGAAATCCCGACCAACCAACAGCCCTTCATCAGCCATCCGGTTTCTGTATTCCCCAAGGTCACCCTTAATGCGGTGCATGATGAAGTTGGTATTTGTCGGAAGGTAGTCGAGTCCTAACCCATCCAAAGTTTGGTGCACGATTTCTTTGGACTCTGCGTTCATCGTGATTGCACGCTCGACCAAACCTTTGTCCTTGAGCGACGCTATACCTGCTGCACCTGCAACGACGCTCGGACTGTTTTGGACCGTGTGCTCATTCAGCCGTCTGGCAGTTGTTGGATGGGACACTGAATAACCCAACCGAAGTCCGGCCATTGCGAAGATTTTTGAAAATGTCCTGATGACGATGACGTTCGGCTTCTCTTCGATCCACTTCATTGCCGGCCAAAAAGAGTCATCCGAAGCATACTCAAGATACGCCTCATCCATCAGGAAGGTCGTAGTCTCAGGGGCTTCGGCGATCCAAGCATCGATATCACGCGACGATGTGATTGTTCCCGTAGGGTTATTCGGATTACAAAAGTACACCACCGATGGACGGCGCATCGAAGATTCGCGCATGCGACCGATATCATGCTGTAAATCCTTGGTTAGCGGGATCGCCTCGACCTCGAAGGGCATGGTATCCTGATAGTCTGAGATATCCTCAAATGTCGGCTGCGCTATGATCAACGGTGTGTTTGGTCCCTGGAATGCCTGCACTGCAATCTGAAGGATTTCAGTTGAGCCAAAGCCGAGCGTCAAGTTATCGACCTTAACGTCGAGGTAACGGGCCAGTTCCTCCATTAGCGGGCCTCGATAGTCCCCGGGATACCGGTTGGCATCGACAAGGGATTCAATAACTGCTTCACGCGCGTCTGGTGATAGCCCCAGAGGGTTCTCATTCGAGCTGAGTTTGACCGTTCCATCAGCAAGTGTCTTGCCAGTCCGCCATCCCGGCGTACGGTCCAACATAGCCGCAAGGGTGCCGCCACCCCCGCTGACTCCCGCAATACTCGCGGCCAGTCCAGTAGTTACGAAACCTCGGCGATCCATATTTCCTCCTGAGTGAGCGTAGGCTGATGCAATCTTATTGCGAGCGCGTTGGATTGAAAGGGTCCAGACGTTTTTCGCATGATTTTCCATCCTAATGCAGCGGGGTTCCCATTTACCTGAGTAGCCGATCCCTAGACGTTGAACCTCACGTGCATGATGTCGCCATCAGAGACAAGGTAGTTCTTGCCCTCCACCTGCAGTTTACCTGCGTCCTTTACTGCTGCCTCGGAACCATAATCCATAAACACTTCGCAGGGTGTTACTTCTGCTCGAATGAATCCGCGTTCCAAGTCAGAATGAATCTTTCCAGCGGCTCGGTGTGCATTCGTGCCACGACGGATCGTCCATGCCCGAACCTCATCCTCCCCTACCGTGAAGAAGGAAATAAGATCAAGAAGGTCGTAAGCCGATCTAATAAATCGTGATAATGCTGACTCTTTGAGGCCTAGATCAGCAAGAAACTCCCCCTGGTCCACTGGCTCCATACCGGCGATATCGGCCTCTATGCTGGCGCACAGGGTAAGGCCTGCAGCACCAAGTTCCTTGATTCGAGTATCCAATTTTCCGGCAAGAGGATCAGCCGCGTGTTCTTCATCACGGTTCACCACAACAAGTAAAGGGCGATCGGAAAGGATCCCGTATCCCTTAATGAGGGACCGGTCTAGGTCTGCATCAGGAATAAGGCGGAGTGGGCGTTCTTCTTCAAGATTGGCTTGGGCGAGTTCGAATGTGGCAATCTCATGCGCGTCTGCTTGTTCCTTACGAGCTCTGTCGAGACGCTTCTCAATAATTTCCAGATCTGCAAAGACACATTCTGTGTGGAAGGATTCCAAGTCTAAGAGTGGATCCGGTGCTCCTTCTAGCGCCGGATTGTTGAAGTCCTGCAACACTAGGCAGAGAGCTTCTTGATCACGGATTTGTTGGAGCCCATGAGGGGATAATCCTTTCTTATGTGATCCGTGTTCACCAGGAACGTCACAGAATGATATTTCTGCGTAGGTTTTCTTCTTTGGTAAGAATATCTTCGTAAGAGCGTCGATTCGTTTGTCTGGCACACGAACGGTACCGAGACGAACGTCACCGCCGTATCCGACCGGAACGTCTAATCCTGTCATTGTATTGAACACGGTCGTCTTTCCTGACCCGGCAAAGCCGACTAATCCGATCTTCATTCTGGGCCCATTGTGCTTTCAGTGATCTCGGGCTGTGAGGACTGTATTAACCTAGCGGCGAAATTCTAATCAAAAGGCCCCGACGGAAGCAGTCCGTCGGGGCCTTTTCTACTAACCGTGCCTTAATACAGCTAACGTGACTCAGTCACTCAATGCTGTAGCAGAAAGCATGAGAGATTCTCCTTCGCTGCGTGCGATGACGGCAGAGCATGTCAGATCTCCTGTCACGTTCACTGAAGTCCGGATCATGTCGAGAATTCGGTCGACTCCAAGAATGAGCGCGATACCAGCCTGCACGTGCTCTCCCATTCCTACTGAATTCAGCACGATGATGAGTGTGATAATACCTGCAGACGGCACGCCGGCTGCGCCTACGGAAGCGAGAGTGGCAGTTAGCACAATGATCATCTGCTCCGCTAGTCCCAAATCAATTCCGTATATTTGAGCGATGAACAGCACGGCTACAGCCTGGTAGAGCGCAGTTCCGTCCATGTTGATCGTCGCGCCGAGCGGCAGGACGAAACTAGCCACTTCCTTGGAGACACCGACTTTCTTCTCTGCTGTTTCGATCGTCAGCGGAAGTGTGGCATTTGATGATGAAGTCGAAAACGCAAGCAGGGGCGCCGCGGCGATCTTTGGATAGAACTTCAATGGGTTCAAACCAGCGAGAAACCGGACAATCAGCCCGTACGTCCCCAGTGCGTGTAGGCCGAGGCCTGCTGCGACAACAATTGTGTAAGTCAGTAGACTTTGCAGGAGATCAAAGCCAAAGTTTGCTACGACTGACCCTATCAGGACGAAGACCGCGTATGGGGCAAGCTCCATGATCCAGTTAATTAGGACCATAGAGGTGTCATTAACCCCATGGAAAAAAGTGAGCACAGAATCCTTTCGCTCAGGTACGATCACCGTTAGAGCCGCCCCAAAGCAGATTGTGAAGAAGATGAGGGGGAGGAGGTCCATGTCTGCGGCTGCGCGAACCGGGTTTCTCGGAATCACGCGGAGTAGGGTGTCCTTCCAACCTGGAGCGTTCTCGGCAATATCCATTCGACTTGCTGCGTCTCCACCGTAGCGCTCTGTCAGCTCGATTCGTGTTTCCTCGGAAACCCCCGCACCAGGTTTTATGACGTTGGCAAGTCCGAGCCCGATTGTTACCGCTACCGCTGTGGTGATCATGTAATATGCCAGCGTTTTTCCACCAATTCGTCCGAGTTTTCTGAGATCACCAAGTGAGGCAGTTCCTACGAGCAGGCTAGCGACAACGAGGGGAATCACGATCATCGTGATGAGATTGATGAACGCGGTTCCGAGTATCTCCACGTGACCCAGCAAGTCCTGTAACCATGTTATGCCGCCGATATTCGCGACTGCACCGACAACCGCACCTCCTATGAGGCCGATCAAAATTTTCGTGTAAAGCTGCATGGATTTCCTTATTGCGATGGGTTTTCAGAGCGAAGCTGATAATGGAATATCGCTACGTTCTAATACTTGGTCCGACGAAGGCCAGAATAGAGGTAATTTATGCCTTGGGGCAACTGGTCTTTTTGATATGTGGGCTGGTTCGATCTTTTAAGTACCAACGCGTACCTCCGCCCGTGTGATGACGTCACCTTCAACGACTAAGTCGACTACGTCTTCCATCCCATCGACGACAACACCGAAGATCGTGTAGTCGTGGTTGAGTCGAACATTGTCGGCAAGATTGATAAAGATTTGTGCATCACCAGTGTCGTGGCCACGCGTAGACACTCCTACCGTGCCACGCCAGTGGGGTAGCAGATCAACTTCGTCCCTCGTGTAGGGGCCATCACCGGAGTACTCGTTTGCGCCCGGACTGCCACCTTGGATTACAAAGCCCGGCTCCCACCTGTGAAATGTGAGCCCATCGAAGTAGCCCTCATTCGCTAGTCGTACGAAGCGTTGGGCGTTAGTAAGTGCAACATCGGGGAGGGCACGGATCACGATCTCACCGCCCCTTTCCATATGGAGGATCACCTCAGAGTGCCGGAGTTCGTATAGTTCAGCCGGGTTCGGTAGGTCGCCTCTTGGAAGGAGCTCTGGGCTGGGCTGTCTCGATTGGCCAGACCAACGCTCTAGTATGCTTGCGACGTCCGTGGCGACTTGAGGGTCGAAGTCCCGAAGGAAGGGTTCGAGCCGGCTTGTCATTGTAGCATCCCCGAACTCATTAACACGCTCCAGTAAGGCTCGACGGGCGTCACGCGATGTTTCGCGTTGACTGGCTGAGACCCGCTCAAACGCCAAGAGAGTTGCCGAAGCTGCCTGAAGCCCTAGCGGGGAGTTTTCAAGGAGGCGTGCGGCCGTCATTAGAAGTTGTGGGTCATCTGTAGAGAGTTGGCTGACCAACAGCTCATCAATTGACTCCGAATCTCGAGCAGCGAGGAATTGGATTGCAGCTGTACGCACATTCGGAATTGGATCCCGGGAAAGTACCCGTAGTACATCAGTTTGTCCGAGGAGGGCAGCAGCAGTGGCTGCATAGCTTCGGACGAATGCGTTCTCATGTTCCAAGAATTGTGGGAGAGCAGCTTCGGCGAGTTCTGGTGCGATGCTTGCGAGCGAGACAAGCGCCCGGGCAGGGGCCAGCCACTCCGTAGAATTTGTTACGCCAATTTCCGATACGGCATCCATTAGGATTTGCTGTTGGGCTGAAACATCCGGACATGGTTCTCCTAGTGCCTCAAGCGCCAGTGCCTTGATGGGTCGGATGTCTGTTTCCTCTAAAGCAGTATTCAACCACTGGCATTTGAGAGTATCGCTGGGATGATTTGCTAGTTGCCGGATTGCTTCAACACTCACGCGCAATGATTGATCTCCGAGGGCCCGTCGCGTGAATTCGGTGCGCAGTGCAGGTGGCATAAGGTCTAGGGATGCAGCCGCAACTCTCCTCGCATCTGGATCCGGATCCCTAAGACTTTCGTCAACATAGCGTGCGGTTATGACTCCAGCGTGCCGCAGCGTTAGTAGCGCCAGTGCTCTTACTCGCGCTGCGGTCTGTTCGTCCGCAGATCGGTAGCGAAGCATTTTGACCAACTGACCCTTTGCTCGCTCACTGAGTAGTTCGTCTCCAGATCTTCTCGCTAATGCTTCAAGTCCAAGAGCTAGCCCTTCAGCTAGCTTTGGTGGAATTTGCACGGGATCGAGATTGCCAAGACTAAGCAATAGTTCCAGGGCCGAGCCTTGATCTTCTTCACCCAGGCGTAGCCGGCCCAGCGAGCGAGCGAATGCACCCAAAACTCTCTCGTCATGTTCTGATCCTATCCTGGCTAAGAATATTCCCAGGACTGGTGCTCCGTCACTACGGTGTACGGCTTGTGCTAGAGCATTGACGGCTTCCACCCGGACCGCGGCTTGCGGATCCTCTATATGATGCGCGAGGTCATTGATTAGTGCCGGGTTTTCCAGCCGCCCCAGAGCCCGCACAGCTGATTGTCGCAGAAACACATCTCTGTAGCTGGTGGCCTTTACTAAGAACTCGAGGTCAGGCCCATTAGTTGGTCGATTGATTTCAGCTGCTATGATCTTCAGATATCCCTCTGCGGCACGGTCTTTTCGTCCAGTATCGGGTGCTGTACAAGCCATACACAGGATGAGTACTGAGGTCGTTGCTTTCAAAGAGGTATGTCCAGTCAGGGTCATGATCGTTCCGTATTCAAGATCTGGTCAACATAAGAATCGGCAGGCCCTTTGAGGATTTCGTGTAACATATGGAATAACTCAGTCGCATCCTCTCCATGCCACTTTTCCGGCAAGAGAGATCGAGGTAAATAAGGGTCTATAAGTGGAAAGTCCCGATATTCATGAATGAGGTTAAAGCGTACCGCGAAGCATTCCTCGTGTGTCACGTCACCTGTCGAGACACCGGCGCTGCACCTCTCCAGGTCCGATTGCCAGCGAGCATGAAAGGCTAAGTATTGCTGATTTACCGTTGCAAGATCCCAGCACTTCGCTACGAGTTCCTGGGCATCTTGCTTGTTAACACGGCGAGCTTGAAAGCACTCGAGATGGCGCTCAATCTTCAGTTGTTTCGCAACCCTTTGGACCTGTTCTTCTACATCGTGAGGCGAGATCCACAGCCCGTTTCCCAGCGAACCAAAGCCAAGCCATGCAAGACGATCCCGGAGCCGGTCTCGTAAGTGGCGAACGTCCTCCGGAATCGAATAGGCGATCAGGAACCAGGAGCCATCCCACGGATTGTCCCATGAGGGATGGAAGATGCGATCCTCGCCATCCTCCAGAAGTTGCCGACCCTTTGGGGCGAGATCGTAAAAGGAGTGCTTCCCTGTGCGGTGGGCCTTGAGCCACCCTTTTCGAGCCATCCGAGAAAGAACAGTACGCGCGGCTCCTTCCGAGAGGTCGAAAGGTTGCAGGAGCGCGATAAGGCTCCCGACCCATATTGGTTCCTTCCGGTGCAGCAGGTATTCACCGTAGAGCGTAAAGATCAAATCCTGTGGGCGAGCGGGCATCACGTACGCTAATGGTGATAGCAGGGGTGAGCTAGAGATTTGGAAACCGATTTAGCAGAAAGTCGGATAGTTGACCGGTCTGTTGGGAGCCTAATTCAGCGTGTCTAGCTTCGGAGTAGCGAACTGTTCGAGAATCCACGAGCTAACGAGTTCTAAGGCGCTCTGATTAAAGGTTTCCTCGATTTGCTGATACTCCGATGGGGCACCTGATTCAGCTTGCTGAAATAGGTGGTTCAGACCTGGTAGAACTCGAACTGTCGTGGCTTCGTTATTCCCACGCTCGAAGGCTGCTTCGATTTCCGGAACATTCAGTTCGTGTGGTACTTGAAGGTCTTTCTCACCGAAGATCGCGAGCACGGGAACAGAAACCTGTTCGAGGATGGGTCGCGGATCATAGTGTAAAAAGAACCGAAACCAAGGAGAGTTGAACTGATTAACCGTTGTGTTAATTGCTGCATTACCAATCTGGGACTCTGGAATTGCTTCCATAATAGCTGGTGGAAGGAGCGCAATTTCCTCGCTCATTGCCGCGCGCATTAATGGGCCAGCTTTTTCTGTGTCAGGCTCTTCCTTCGCTATGTCCGCGAGCGCGCGTTGAACACGAGTGTTCATTGCTATGACTACTTCAGGCGTACCACCAGCTCGGTTAATTAGTTGTCCTTGAGCAACAAGAATATCTATACCGGGTACCCCGGGTCCGGCCAGCATGACGATGTAAGCGACTTTTTCAGACCGAATCGCAGCTAGGGGTGCGATGAGGCCTCCCTCTGAATGACCGACTATACCGACTTGAATTTCCGCGACACGGTCCTGGCCTTCAAGGTATGAAACTCCTGCTAGCGCATCCTCTGTGAAGTCCTCCGAGGTGGCTGTCTGGAACTCCCCACCGGACGAGCCCACTCCACGGTCATCAAAACGTAGAACGGCAATTCCTCGGCGGCTTAAGTGGTCTGCTAAGACCAAGAACGGCTTGTGGCCCATCAAGGATTCATCGCGGTCTTGGGGTCCTGATCCGCTGACCAGCACAACCCCAGGAAATGGTCCAAGACCATCCGGAATAGTAAGGGTTCCAGCTAAATCGATGCCTGCTTCAGTGTTGGTGAATGTCACCTCCTCAATGCTGTAAGGATAAGGAGGTTTGGGCTCTTGTGGCCGCTCTGGAGGAGGAGACGGATCACCCTTTACGAGAGTGAGTGCTAGCGAGGCTGGGCCCTGACTCCAAGTACCAGAAAGCTGGTCTCCTTCGTCTGACAGAGTCCCTGTATATGTGCCTTGGATCACTTGGATACTGACAGTTACGCTACTGCCTTCGATAGTTACACTGGTCAGCGGGATACCAATTGCACCCTGGTCCGGGCTGTCCATTGTACCGGTGAATGCGCCGTCAGCGTCCTGGCTGATATTGAAAACGATGGTCAGGGAAGCTCCGCCTCCGACTTCAAGTCCTCCATGCCAACTACCGACTAATCTCTCGTCTTCCTGTGCGACTAACACGGGTCCTGAAAAGGCGAGGAGCAGAATGAAGCTCATTAGAATTCTATCAGGTCGCACCATATGACTCGCTTGCTTTAGTTTGATCTTGACCGTGGAGTTTTAACTAAAAGGCTTCCAGTTTGTGGAAGACCTCCGTTCCGTTCTTGAGCCAGGTTTCGCGGAACGGATAGGCGGAGACCTCACCCGGAAAGTGCTCAGCGATCATGGGGTGCGGAAAGAGTGTCATCTCACCCTGTTCATTTTCATGAACTGTGTATTCACCAGTGATTTGAAGTGTTGTTCGAAGGCGCTCGGATCCGTTCATCATGTAACCCTGAAGTAAAAGCGTGGTGGTTTCCCAAGTGCCTCGGGTTACACTCATGTCAACAACTGGATCTTCTCCTCCGAAGACCCGCACACGCATGCGGCCTTCTCTCTCGATGAACTGCGCCTTGATGTCTTCTTCATGATAGGGGAAGTGAAAGCGCTCAGACTTGATGCGTCGGGCCTCCTCTGAACTTGTGGCAGCAAGGAAGGGAAAGAATCCTGCCTTTGCGTGTGGACCCAATTGAGCCACAGTCGGTGGAACGATTACCGAGAACATGACCTCAGTGTAAGGGCCCACAACACTATCATCGAAGAGGAAGGCTGTGACAGAAAGCACACTCCGTTGATGGCGCACCTCGATAGGCTCAAGGTGTTGAGGCAAAAGTGCGCGGGCGTCTGCTGTCGCCATCTCAAAGAAGGCGCTGACCCCTGTATGGAAGTGATGGCTCCCTAAGGACATATGCCGAACCTCTGCAAGACGCGCACGATCACGGCTGCGCCCTCTTCAAGTTCCTCCGACGTGTGTGCTGCTGAGATCGACATTCGGAACCGTGATTTATGCTTGCCGACTGCGGGATAGATGACCGGATTGATGTACACTCCCTCCCGGAATAGCTCCTCGCCCATTGCCAGTACGCGCGCATCGTCGCGGACCATAATGGGAATTACCTGTGAGGTGGAGTCACCGATCGGGACTTCGGCATCACCCAGCAATTTCTGCATATAGGCAACGTTTTCCCAGAGTTTCGTTCGGAGTTCCGGTTCGTTGCTCGCGATTTCTAGAGCCTTTCTTAGTCCAGCCACCACGACTGGGGAGAGAGCGCAAGAGAAGAAACGTGATCGTGAGAAACCGCGGAGATAGTTGATGAGCTTGAGAGAGCCCGCGGTGTAGCCGCCCTGTCCGCCAAGACTCTTAGAGAAAGTGCCAAGGTGGATGTCCACCTCATCATCTAACCCTACGTCTTCGACCACACCCTTTCCGGTAGCACCATATACGAAGGCTGAGTGTGCTTCGTCGATCATGATCCGAGCCCCACGGGCACGGCACACTTCGACTATATCAGCTAGCGCTGTGACGTCACCGTCCATGGAGTACACGCCCTCAACGATGACCAGCTTCTTTCCGTCGAATCCTTTCAATTTACGATCGAGGTCGTCTGCCCGATTGTGTCTGAAGAACCGGGACTTGGCTTTCGATAGAATCATGCCATCGACGATGCTGGCGTGGGCGTATTGATCGGCTACGATCAAGTCACCCGAACGCATCAATCCTGCGATCGTCCCGACATTAGCGCTGTAACCCGTGGGGAAGATAAGCGCAGCTTCTTTGCCCTTAAACGCCGCTACTTCTGCGGAGAACTGCTCATGCAGGTGTGTTGTACCACTCAAGATCGGTGATCCTGAGGACCCACCTCCGTAGATGTCAGCCGCTTCCTTAATTGCTTCCTTGACCTCCGGCCTATATGAGAGCCCTAGATAGTTGTACGAGGCAAAATTGACGAGTCCCCGTCGTATCTCACCTGTTTTAGTGTCCTCAACGTCGACTCGAGTTGATGGGGCTGAGCGGAGTGGCAGCTCGTAGAGGTAGTAACCTGCGGGATGAACCTGTCCCCACCAGTCATCGAATGGCTCTAGCAGAGCGAACGCATCAGTTCCAGCCCCGAAATAGAAGTTCGTGTAGTCGTACTCCATCGCAGCCGGGATAGTTGGCAGACTATCTGGGTCGACTGAAATCCTATTTGTTTCCGGCTCAGATGTTACGCCAGCTCCAACCTCAGAGACTCCATCTTTTGGTTTGGTCATAATTTTCTTAGCAGGTTGCCTTCTATAGGAGGTAAAATCCTGTGGGTCAGCTTCGTTCACCTTCTATCCCAATCTCCGCAAATAACCCCAGGGTATCAAGGAGATTAATACTCTTTTGCTCTCGGGAATCAGTTCTTCGAATCATTGATATGATCCCCAAGTAGTTACGGCTTTAGTACGACGCGACCAACTAAGTTTCCTTCAGCAAGATCGTAAAGAGTTTCTTGTGCTTGGTCGAGCGAGCGAGTTTCGATTGGGATGGGGTGTATGCGGCCCGCTCTAGCCAGTTCCATCAACGCGCCCATCTCACGAAGGCTGCCCAAATCAGACCCCCGTATCGTTACGTCCTTAAGTGGCAGGAGTGGGAGTGATACTTGGAGGGCTCCACCGAAGAGGCCCACAATGATGAGGATTCCACTTTTTGCGAGACTTCTCATGCCGAGATTTGCGGATGACTCGGATCCAACGCAGTCAACAACTGCACAAGCTTCTCCGCCACTGATCCTTTTTATGAGCCTGTGAGCATTCTTATCGTTCGCGTCGAGTGTATGGCTTGCTCCTGCTTGTTCTGCAGCGTTGCGAGCTTCTTCTCGGATGTCCGCTACGATGACTTCATAGTCTGTTATTGCTTTCGCGATCATTAACGCTGAAAGGCCAACGCCTCCCGCTCCGATGATCACGATGTGAGATCCATGATGGCCGATGACTTTCTTCACTGCGCTATAAGCAGTGAGGCCTGAGCATGCATACGTGCATGCAAGTTCTGGTTTGAGATTGCCAAAATCGAAGAGGTATTTTGGGTGGGGAACTAGCACGTGATCGCTATACCCCCCATCCACAAAAGTCCCGAGAGCCCGAGGCCGAAGACAAAGATGTTCGGCTTCACGATCGCAGATATCGCAGGTTCCACACCCGATCCACGGAAATACCACAAACCGTTTCCCGATCAGCGTGTCCTGTGCATCGGGCCCAACTCGGACTACTTCGCCGGAAATCTCATGACCTAAGGTGAAGGGTAAATCCCGCCCACTTCTAGCATCCAGTTTCCGTTCATTCCCGAGGTCGTACTCACCCTCCCAAAGGTGTAGGTCACTGTGACATGCACCGCATGCTAGGACACGGACTAAGACTTCCGTCCCTTCCGGCGAAGGCTCTGGATGTTCAATGGGTTCAAGATCTTTTCCGTACTCACGGAACTGGTAGCTCTTCATAGACTCCAATCATGTTCTGGACTGCACACCATACACGTCTTCGTTAGTTTGGTCACCCCATTTCTAAGGCCGGGTACGTACCTTAGTTGCCCAATGATAGAGGAACCCATGAGCCAATCAGACCAGAACTTTAAGAACCACGCTAAGATGGTCCCTGCCTACCATTATTGGATGATACCTATGCTCGTACTCCCTAGTCTCTACTTGGGATATGGGGTCGTGGTCGATTTTTCCGTTGCTGGTCTAGCGGCCTTCATTTTCTCAGTAGGTGTTGTTTTTGCAGCTTTTTTCGCCCGTTGGTTTGCATTAGGCGTTCAGGATAGAGTTATTCGGCTCGAGGAGCAGTTGCGTATGGAGAGGCTTCTCCCTGAGGAACTCAAGCAAAGGATTCCTGAGGTGACAACAGAGCAAATGATTGCGCTGCGCTTTGCCTCTGACGAGGAGCTCCCCGGGCTGGTGTTCAAAGCACTATCAGAAGGAATCTCCGACCGTAAGACACTCAAGCAAGCTATCAAGAATTGGCGAGTGGACCATCAGCGTATCTAGGAAATACGATCAGGCTTAGCTTTTTCCGCCTGAACGATTTGGCCTGTTTGCAGGCCCCCTACAAGGTCGATGTAATACTCGGCTAAATCCCGGGCCCAGATGCCCGGCATCGGAGCAAGCCCGATCTGTACGCGACTTTCCGCGACCCAACCCGGGCTCACCACATTAACCCGGTAACGGCCCTCCAGATCGATCGCAGCTCCCTTTACAAAGGCTTCGACTGCAGCGCCGACCATACTCACAGCGGTTGTTGCCGCAGCCGGCTTCTGGGACAATCCACCGCTTGTGAGCGTGAACGAGCCTCCCTCGGCTACCTGTCCGATCCCACATCGCACTAGGTTCACCTGGCCCATTAACTTGTTCTCAATGCTCTGCGTAAAATCGTTATCAGAAAGCTCTTCCAGGGGGCCGAACTGTGCCACACCTGCGGCGCACACAACCGCATCCAGTTTTCCGACTTTATCATACAATGCTTTAAGCGAGGCTATGTCAGACAGGTCTATCGTCAACCCTTCGCCCGAGTGCGTCACCTCAACAACGTCTTGGCCGCGCTCAGAGAGAGCGTGCGCCACGGCCGAGCCGATAATGCCAGAGGAACCAACAATTAAGATCTTCATTCCAGCAAGCTTCTCTTGGGCCGAGGGCTCTGCAAGTAGGGAGGGCCTGAACTGATTCACCACCATCCAGTGCTACTCCACGGCTTCACCGGGTCATCTGATTCATGGGGACCGTTGATCTCAGATGGACTTGTCTCTGTAGGTTGCTCGCCTGTCCTCTGTGACCTTCCAGGTCACGGGAGTCATTCCGCTGACCTAGACCCTAGACATTTCTCTCTTGAAGCAACACTCACTCGGGTTGAACACGCTGGAGTTTGGCCCACAGACTTAATTGGCTATTCGATGGGGGGAAGGGTTGCTCTCCACTTTGCGGCTGCTCACCCGACAAAGGTACGCCGTCTAATCCTAGAATCGGCTTCTCCGGGGCTTGGTACAGAAGCCGAGAGGTTAGAGCGGAAGGCGAATGATGAGGCACTGGCGTGCGAGATAGAATTGCATGGTGTCAAGGATTTCATCAGACGATGGGAAAGTCTCCCGCTTTTTGAGAGTCAACTTCAACTCCCTAATCCCGTACGTGCAAAACGCCACGCTCAGCGACTCCGCAATACCGAGGCTGGTTTGGCTTCTGCACTTAGGGGCTTGGGGACTGGAGCACTGCCGTCCCTTTGGGAGGCCCTGCCCAGCATCCAAACTCGGACACTTATTATTGCAGGAGAGCTTGATACCAAGTTTGTTGAGATCGGAGAACAAATGACTGCTGTGCTCCCACAAGCTCAGTTGCTCATCGTTCCTGGTGCTGGACACACCGTGCATTTGGAACGGCCTCGACCTTGGGTAGAAGCCGTCGCTGAATTCATATACTCAACTTGAGTCACACCCCGGTTCCGACCCCATCTAGACCCCCATCACGATTTTGCTATTCCTATCACACTCAAATGAACCGTGCGCTTACGGGGACGAGTGTCGAAGTCGATGAGCACGATCTGTTGCCAAGTTCCCAGTGGGACAAGCCCGTCTACAATCGGAAGCGCTAGAGAAGGCCCCACGGTAGAGGCACGCACGTGACTATGGCCGTTGTCGTCGTGCCATGTCTCCTCATGCTTATAGTAAGCATCATGAGGTGCGAGGCGCTCCATCGCGGTGCGAATGTCGTAATTGACTAGCCCGGGCTCGTATTCAAGCGTGGACAATGCCGCGGTCGAGCCGTGTACCAAGAGTGCAGCCTGCCCAGTATTGATCCCAGATTCAGCCACTGTCTCCTGTACATTGGATGTTAGGTCGATGATGTGGTTATCTCCATTGGTTTCACACAGGATCGTGTTGTGTTCAGCGATCATCAATTTCCTTCCCTTATCTAGTGACCAACGAAGGTGAGGCAGGGAGGTTTTCCGGATTCGTAGCGCTTGAGAGGTAGCAGGCTACTCTCCTTACAATCCAGGTCCGATCTCCATGCTTAATCGTGTTTGGCAGGACACGATTCTACACTGACCTTAGACGACTCTGAGCACAAGCGAACTTGGTTCTTCTGTGCCGTGCGTGGTTATGTTTCGCGCTTATGTCCATATCTAGCACGAATGACGCAGGCACGCCGGTCTCAGGACGTGACCGGATGATTATCTATATTTCCATTCTGCTTGCACTCTTCCTAGCGGCGTTAGACCAGACGATCGTAGCAACCGCGCTCCCTAGTATGATAGAGGACTTGGCTGGGGTTGAGCGCTATGCATGGGTTGCCACTTCATATCTTCTGGCTTCCACATCCTTGGCTCTAGTATACGGTAAGCTGGCCGACACTTACTCGAGGAAGATCGTGACACTTTGCGCGATCGTCCTCTTTCTCGGTGGCTCGATGCTCTGTGGACTTGCCGGGGAATTTGGGAATCTTCCCCTGATTGGTGATGGGATGTCTCAGCTTGTGCTGTTCAGGGGTATTCAGGGTGCAGGTGGGGGTGGGCTCTTCGCAATGACTTTTATTGTGATAGCTGATTTATTCACTCCTGCAGAGAGAGGAAAATACCAGGGATTTGTAGGAGCGGTGTTTGGAATTGCCTCGGTGTTAGGGCCGTTAATCGGTGGGCTACTGACAGACCATGCAGGTGGACTGATTCCAGGAGTAGAAGGTTGGCGTTGGGTCTTCTATGTGAACGTACCCGTTGGCGGGCTAGTCCTCTGGGTCATTATCCGTCGTATGCCTAGGCTCGATCCACCGAAAGGTGCGGTTAAGCCTGACTTAATTGGGGCCGCCTTGTTACTGGGCGGGTTGATACCAGCCACGCTCGCATTACAACTCGATAAGAGAAGCTATCCCTGGCTCCCCGGGTTGGAGACAAATACGACTCTGGGGTCCTGGGAGTCCTGGCTGACTATCTGTTTAATTATTACTGGGTGCTTGCTGCTAGCGGCTTTTGTTCGGCGTTCTCGCATCGCTCCTGGGCCGATTCTTGAGATGCGACTTTTTGCTGACCCCGTATTCCGAAGGGCGAATGCGTCGACCTTCTTTTTCGGGGCATCATTAATGTCTGTCTCACTCTTCTTGCCCCTATTCCTGGTGAATGTTTTGGGAGTATCTGCAACACAAGCAGGAGCGGCCCTCATTCCGTTCTCTTTAGGAATAGTCTTTTCTGCTACACTCGCGGGTCAGATTGTGAATCGTGTGGGGTATAGACCTCAAATTGTTCTGGGATCTCTAATTTTTATCTCGGCTACAAGTCTGCTTGCTACGATGGGTCCGGAAGTCCCTTATAGTCGGGTTGCGATTTTTACGGTGATGTGTGGCCTAGGAGTGGGACCTGCGATGCCGCTTTTTACCCTCGCAGTCCAAAATGCAGCTGATGTTCGTTTCATCGGCCAGGTAACAAGTGCATCGCTTTTCTTTCGCCAAATTGGTGCCACTGTGGGTGCGGCCCTTATGGGCTCCCTGCTCGGGACGACACTTTGGGTAGCCTTCTCTTCGATAGAGATGCCGATAGAGGTGATCGATCGCGGCATTGTTGCGGAAGAATTTGTTTCGAGTGGCGGAGCTGAGTTGCCGAATCTTGTACGGGCAACGTACCAAAGTATAGCGGCCACTGAGCCCGTAACTGAGGCCGCGTTAATCATGGCAGAAGGAGAGCGCGTTGCAGAGGAAGTAGCTGAGGCGGTCAAGGCTGCATTCGCGCTGGCCACTACGCGGATTTATTGGCTAGCCACCATCATGACAGCTCTCGGTGGAATACTAGCGATTCGCATACCCGAGCTACCACTTCGTACGACACATGATCGTTCGGTGACAATGCCTTCAGACCTAGAGTGAGATTTCACTGCTGGCTCTGGTGGTAACGGGTATTTTTAGGTCCTATTGACGGCCTTAGAGATGTCATGCGATACAAGCCAATACGTTGCCCAACCAGATATCGATCCTACGTTGATCTCATGAATACGGGCCCTCGCCCATCGGTTAATCGTCTTTTAGGAGAGAAGTGATGAGTGAAGACTTTGATCCTGCCAAGAAGGATTTGGATACGGGTTTTGAAGTCCTAGACTCATTCGAGCGCTTCAGTCAGAAGAATGACATCTACTCTCGGGCATTTTGGGACTCGGAAGTAAGATCAGAGAAGACTGATCGCTTCTTCGAGACCTATCGAACTCCATTGAAGGAATGGAAGTCTGCAGACGGCTTTAGGCAGCGTGATTATGCACTCCGCAACGCTTCGTGGCACTTACCTGACATCTTCGCTGAACTAAAAGAGGATCAGAATCGCCGAGAGGGTTTTCTTGATCCCTTTACCGTCCACCGGCAAGGTCCAGAAGAATCTATTGAGGTTGAATCCCCTACTGAAATGAGCCGTGAGATCAAGCACGTAGCCAAGGTGTTTGGCGCTGATCTCGTTGGGATCACGGATTACGATGAACGGTGGGTCTACACTCACGCCTATAGCCGAAAGGGTGAAACAGAGAAGGAACAGGAGCTCCCTACCGACCTACCAAACGTCATCGTAATTGTTCAGGAAATGGACAAGGATTTGATCGAGACGGTGCCCTCGGCGCTCAGTGGCACAGCGACTGGCGTAGGCTACTCGCAAGACACCCTTGTCTTGCTTGGTTTAGCTCAGTATGTGATCAACCTCGGATACAGGGCAGTCGCCACGATGAATGACACAGCCCTCGCGATTCCCTACGCACTCAAGGCGGGGCTTGGTGAATATGGTCGGCATGGCCTCCTTATCACAAAGGAGTTTGGTCCTCGGGTGAGAATTGGTAAGATCTTCACTGATTTGCCACTCGCCCATGATTATCCGAAGACTTTTGGTGTAACGGAATTCTGCAAGATCTGCCGTCGTTGTTCTGATGCGTGTCCCGTCAACGCAATTCCGGATGGCGATCCTTCAGATGTTGTTTACAACAAGTCGAATATTCGTGGTGTTCGAAAGTGGACGGTTGATGCGGAGCCCTGCTTCAAGTTCTGGACGAACCAGAACTCGGACTGTTCGATATGCGTGCGTGTGTGTCCCTACAACAGAGATTTTAGGGGTCTCTGGCCGCGGCTGTGGTTGTGGCTTGCCGGTACGCCGCTACGTCGACTTGCACTCTGGATGGCCGACTTCTTCACTCCCTCTAACCGGGTGAGCCCTAGCGCCTGGTGGCGTAAGGGAACACAGTCGTAAGTGGACCTTAACCACTAGTGGATCAGAATTGAGCCGGATCTTGAAGAGAGCCTAAGTCCAGGCTTATCTGCCAGATAGATCACTTCTTCGAGGGCCAGCTCCCCATAGCGGGACATTAACACCCAAGCTGATAACTCTGGGGTTGAGCGCTGTCTCCTTTAGGAAGGTCCACCGGATCTCGAGTTGTGGGCTGAAAGGAGTACCAGCGATCCCTCCAGTCTTAAGCCCAGTAACTATGCTGTAGCCTCGGACAGTCCTGCGCCCAGCAGTTAGGTCGGAGCCAAACATCGTGTTCCTCCAAGCCAGTCCACCACCTACGTAGAGTCCGCCTGCCGTCGCTCCAGTGGTATAAACTGCCTCAAGATTGAACTGGTACTCCTTGAGTTGATTGAGGAATGTGATGTTGGCACCGGAGATAAGTTCAACAGTACCACTTGGGAGCACCGGGATACGCATCTGTGCGCCCGCGACCTCACCAGAGGGTTGATTATCGTACCCCACATATATGCCGATCGAAATTGGGCTCCACCTTTGGGAAGGAGCTTCTTCTTGCCCGCGCCGCTGACCATTGACACCGCATGGGGTGATGAGTGTCACCAACATCGTGATTCCAGTGACCGTGATCATTGAAAACCAAGTCCGTGTCATGTCGTATCTCGATCCTTCCTGAGCTGATGGGCTCTACCTGGGGTCGATCTCCGCGTATACTCGCGCGTTGCCTGAATCGTCGAATGAAATGACTTGGTACGGTTTCGCGTTAGGCCCTTCCATTCCAGGAGATCCAATGGGCATTCCAGGGACGGCAATTCCTGAGATATCAGGTTGCTCGGCTAGCATTCGCTTGACTTGCTCCACTGGGACATGCCCCTCTACCACATAGCCTCCAACCAGCGCTGTGTGGCATGAGGATAGCCCGACGGGCACACCCGCATCTCGCTTGATAGACATCAAATCTCGCAGATTCCGACCTTCAACACCGAAGCCGGCTGCTCGTAGATGCTCAATCCAGCCGTTACAGCAGCCACAGGATGGCGTCTTATAGACCAGGATATTCGGCATACTCTGTGCTGCACTTAAGGGGGCTGCGAGGACAGTACTTTCAGCCAGGGCTCCCTCCTCCGCTTCTGTGCATGCTGCTACAGATATCAGCAGGAATGCAGCAGTGAAGGTCGCGTGCTTGATCATGGCCGAGTCTCCAATGTTTTGTCGTGATTTTCCAGGTACACATTGCATTAGCACAAGGTCCGTGGCCAGGCCTTGTCCCAGGTGAAGGAGAGTGGTTTATCTCATCCGAGGGGTTGTTCTGTTTATCTAAGGGGTACTCCCGTCCACCCTTGCCGAGTACTAGCTCTAGGCCAACTTACGCAGATGAATAAGTTGCAGAGGTTAATTGGATTCAGTTTGTTCGGCCTCACGTTAGCCGGTACGGGGTGCTCGGAAGTTGCTTCCCCGAAGGCCGGTACTCCGGAGCTACGGGCGGAACTCTTCGACACGATCATCGCGCGCACCCAGCGACGAGAAGCGTTCTCACCAATCAAGAATGAGCGCCTGGGCTTTGATCCCATTCAGGAAATGGAGGCGTTACGCGATGTAGTGGTCTCCGCAAGTACTGAGCAAGAGTTGTATTACGCACTTGCTCGGCTCAGTCATGCACGCCGAGACCGTCATTTAGATCTCTACCTCGTGGCTGGAGGTCTTGAGCTTCCGGATAGTGCAGGACTAGACGTCTTAGATGGAGAATCGAACGAACCTGCACAGGCGCCAGTAAGGATTTTTCCGGATTATTCCGATGACGATGCTGGTTATTTCGTTGGAGATCGAGCTATTGATCCACGCTGGCCGGAATTGCCTGCGATCGGAGACCAAGTCCTGACTGTAAACGGGATGCCGGTCGATGCGTGGCATGACTCTGCTAAAGCATTTATGAGACACTCCACTTCGATTGCCTTAAGCTGGAAACTCGCAGAAGCGATGGCACTATCGACAGCGGCCTTCCCAAGCTATTTACGAGCCGAAGAACTGACTTTGGTTACTCAGTCCTCTTCTGGCACTGAGTCCGCATACTCGTTGCCTTTCAGAGATCCGAGTGATCTCTCGTGGACTGGTTCCGGAGATCCGAACTATCCGGGTTTAGTGCTCGAATTGAGCACTCCCACGTACGATTTGCTTGTCCCTGAAGATGGTCGCCGATTTGTCGTTCTCATATGGAGGGGATTTCGTGAAACGATGGTGCCTGATGTTGATGATTTAGTCGAATTCGCTGAATCCAGGGGATTGCTGGATCACGCATTGGTTATGGACGTCACACGTAGCCGAGGCGGATCCCTCGGAGCTTATGCAATGCAAAGGCTTCAGCCGCTCCCTTTCAAGACGACCTTCGGAAACCTGAGGATCAGTGATGTGACTGAACCTTTTATCGAGGACAAGCGACTCGATTTCGCGGCCCGCAACATCAATGATGGTGGGGTTTCCGAGACAATTGACGATGGAAACTGGTTGATTTCATGGCTGGAAGATGACGTTCTTAGCGCGCTTAGCCGAGGGGAGCCGTACAGCTCAAACGTGCCGTTCAAGCTAGCCCATGCACCAAAGGAGTCTGACGGGATACTCGAGCCAGCTCAAAAGCATTTTCGTGGGCCCATAGGTATCATTTCTGGGCCGAGCGGTGGTTCTCACCTTGATCAGTTCGTGTCAATCATTGTAGATAACGGCTTGGGGCCGGTGGTTGGGATGCCTCCTGGGGGCTATTCGAACACTTGGGAATGGGAAGAGGTTCTGAGTTTTCCTGGTACCGATCAACCGGTGGTCGCGTTCATGTGGAATATCGGGCACACAATTCGGCCGAATGGGGAAATTGCGGAAGGTAATCCGGTGGCCGTAGACGAGTGGATTCCGCTTACAAGTGCAAACGTGCAAACGTATTATTCCGAAATGCTTGAGCGTGTGCTCGCCCTCCTCGAGTCTTCCCATACGCGGTGAACCTTAAGGGTGAGGTGAGCAGCGACCCGGAGTTGCCTCCGGTTCCGAGTAAGCATGGTCGCGGGATAGGTCTCGGCACCCAAATCCTCATCGGTATGGGTGTTGGGTCAGCCCTAGGGGTCTTCCTCGGTGAGCAGGTCGAGGTCATCCAGCCCATCGGTGACTTATTCATTCGGATGCTTGTACTTGCTGCGGTACCGCTTGTTTTCTTTAACCTACTTGCTGGTCTGACTGCACTCTCTGATGTCCGTATGTTTGGCCGTCTCGCGGGAAAGATCATGAGCTACTACGTGATCACTGACCTCGTCGCGATCTCCCTAGGGATCGGTGCGATGGCCATCCTTCGCCCAGGTGTGGGCATGCAATTGTCGGAGCAGGTCGAGGGACCTGTAGGAGCTGTTCCCTCGGTCGCGGAGGTCCTCTTAGGGATGGTGCCAACAAACGTATTCCAAGCATTCGCGGAGGGGAATGTCGTTCAATTGGTAGTGATTTCAGTTCTACTCGGGGTTGCCACAATCCTTATCGGTGGTACCGCAGGACAACGCCTAGCCAACGCGTACCGAGACCTCGCTAGGCTCTTTCGAAAGCTTGTTGACTTGATTTTGCTGATTGCTCCTGTGGGCATCGGGGCGCTCATGGCCGTAACTGTCGGACGCTACGGTACCCAGCTCATCGGTCCCATGACCAAATTTCTACTGGGCGTTTGGGCGGCTCAATTCGTAGTCTTCCTCGGGTACATGATGCTCCTGCGATTCTTTACTACTAGGAGCCCTGGCCGTTTTCTGCGGGACACGGGTCCGTTGTGGGCAACAACAGCAGCGACGACATCGAGTTTAGCCTCGCTTTCAGTTGGACTCGAAGTTGCCGAGAAAATCTCTTTGCCTCGTGCTGTGTACTCTTTTACTCTCCCGCTCGGCGCCCAACTCAACAAAGACGGCACATCGGTTATGCTTGGGGCCGTGCTGCTCTTTACGGCTCAGGCTGCTGGTGTGGAGTTCGCTCCAGCTGCCTTTCTAACGATTCTGTTAGTCGGACTGCTGCTTTCAGAAGGCTCAGGAGGAATCCCAGGGGGTGGCTTTGTGATCGCTTTGATTTATGTGCAAGCTTTCAATCTTCCAATTGAGGTTGCTGCGATCGTTGGTGGGATTTATCGGCTAGTCGACATGGGTAATACAACCGTGAACATCATGGGTGACATGATCGGCACCTCAATAGTGGCAGAATCGGAGGCCGGTCGAACATGAACTCCGAGGTCAGGGGCCTTTTTCCCGGAGCAAGCAGACAAATCTATCTTGATGTATCAGCGCGCGGTCTCATGCCCGAGCCTGTGTCTGCAGCCGTTGATCGGCATATCCACACACGCATGCACTATGGAGGCGATAAGGACGAATTGCGCGCCGAAGTTGAGCGAGCTCGTCACGCATTTGCAGGTCTCATCAACTCGAGTGTGAACGAGATAGCGATCACTAAGAACGTCTCGGAGGGCCTCAATCTTTTCGCTGCAAGCCTGCCTTGGGAGGCTGGAGACAATGTCCTGGTCTGTCCAGAGCTTGAGCATCCCAACAACATCTATCTCTGGTTCAATCTTGCCCGATTAAAGGGAATCGAGGTTAGGACAATTCCTGCTGATGAGGGTCGAATGCCCGTCGCAGCGATGGGTAACGCACTCGACGAGCGTACGCGGGTTGTCACGATGCCCAGTATTTCCTTTGCTCCTGGGTTCCTCACCGACGTAAAGAGCCTGGCCCTGTCTGCGAAACAGGTAGGTGCTTTAACGCTAGTTGACGCGGCTCAATCGATTGGAGCGATAGATACCAATGTTCGCGATCTTGGAATTGATGCCTTAGCAGTCGCTACACAGAAGTGCCTGCTCTCACTTTACGGGTTTGGCTTTCTCTACGTACGTCGCGAAGTCGCCGAGTCCCTAGTGCCAATCCATGTCGCCCGCTACGGGATTGATTTGGGTGAAGCTCATGAGACTGCTTTCACTGAGGATGAGCTAAAGTATCAGCCAGGTGCGCTCCGCTTTGATTTAGGCAACTACAACTATCTCGGTGCGACAGCGGCAGTTGCCGCGCTAGATTTACTCACGGGCTGGGGCATGAAAAATGTGGAAGCCCATATCTGTGGTCTTGCATCGGAATTGGCGACCGGGCTACTGGAACTTGGCTTGCCCGTAGCAGGCGGGAGCCCAGGGTCGCATTTGGCACATATTGTATCTGTTGGGGAGAGTGGGGGAGGACGGCACTATTCGGCTGATGATCCCGCCATGAACTCCCTTTATGATCACTTCGTGGCTGCAGGAATCAAACTCTCGATTCGGAGTGGCGTTCTGAGGCTGTCGATTGGTGTATACAATCAATCAGCTGATATAGAGCATGTTATAGCAGCAGCCCGCACTTGGATTGAAACAAAAGGGTACTAAGGATGATAGGACGAGCCTTCAAGCTTCGGTTGTTAGTAGCAGCTATTGGAGTTTTGGGTCAGTCAGTTCTGGTCTCAGCTCAGTCACCAAGCCGAGATGAAGCACTTACTGCGTTCTCAAGGCAACTTAGAGCGGATGTAGCTGCCGACGACGTTGGTGGAATCGTTGCTGGTGTCATGGTAGACGGAGACCTCGTGTGGGCTCAAGCATTTGGCTGGGCTGATCGAGACGCACACACCCCGATGTCGACAGCTTCGATTTCACGGACCGGTTCAATCTCTAAATCTGTGACTGCGGTACTCATGATGCGGCTCCTCGATGAAGGTGTCATTGGGCTAGACGAGCCTGTCGAACGATACCTCCCAGCGTTTGCAAGTGTTAAGGACCGGCGAGTTGATGCGCAGCCTGTGACGTTCCGTCATTTGGCTAGCCATACTGCTGGCCTCATTCGTGAACCCCAATGGCCGGATGCTGTGGTGGGACCGATCGAGCTTTGGGACAAGCGCATCGTAGAGTCTTTGCCACTAACTGCATACGATACCGTGCCGGGTGCTCGCTACCAGTATTCAAACATAGGGTTTGGTACGTTGGGTCTTGCTTTGGCAAAGGCTGCCGGGAGACCATTCATGGAGATGGTTCGCACTGAGGTGCTTGAACCTCTAGGTATGACAGGGTCGGAGTTTGTAGTCGCTGGCGCGAAGCTTGAGGCGCGTTTAGCGGCTGGTTATGTGATCGGTCAGGATGGGTCGATCGATGGGGGACAGCCGGCTCGTGAACATGCCGGTCGCGGGTACAAAGTGCCTAACGGTGGTGTGTATTCGACGGTAGCAGATCTGGGTCGCTTCATGGGTGCCATGAGTGGCGTGCCAGGTCTTCGGATCCTCTCAGAGGAAAGCCGCCAAGAAGCGCTTTCGATTCAAACTCCTGAGAACCCAAATCGTGGATATGGCCTAGGCTTCTCTGTCCAGATTGATGAGCGCGGCCGAAAGATCGCTAGTCATGGGGGTTCGGTTGCAGGCTACACTGCCCATATGGCATTCGACCCAGAAGAACGCATCGGGGTCGTGTTGCTTAGGAACTATGGGCGCGGCTTGACCAATCTAGGAACGGCCGCTCAAGGTCTCGTCGCGCAGCTACGATCCAGTATCCGCTGAGAGCCTGATTAACTCTTACGGAACACAAACTCCTATGGAAGTCCAGATCTTCGGCGTGAAGAACAATCCCGACGTTCGCAAGGCGATTCGTTTCTTCAAGGAACGTCGTGCGAATGTGCACTTCATGGATTTCAAACAGCGCCCTCCATCACGAGGAGAGCTGAAGCGGTTCTTCGAAAGATTTGGAGAAGAACAGCTCATTAACCGTGACGGTAAGCGGTTCAAAGCGCTGGGCCTCCACACCGCGTACTATGGAGAGCAGCGCTGGCTTGAGATTGCATGTGATGAGCCGATGGTCCTGAAGCTGCCGCTCGTTCGGCATGGGAACCAACTCAGCATCGGCTTAGCTGAGGAAGCCTGGACTGATTGGGCTACAGGTACAGGATAGAGCCCCTTGGCGTGTCGCTAGCCTGCTCTCCCGTTAACGACACCCCAGGACAGCCTTGCTGATCTGTGAGCAGCACTGCGGGCACGATTATAACGACGTGCCTTGAACTCTTCGTGAGCCGTTCCCAGGAGTTTACGCGCCCGTCGGATGGATTTGGCCTCTTCTTCAGTTGGCGCATCGCCAACCGCGGCGATTGCCTGCTTTATAATGTCTCTGGCTCGACCAATCTGCTTGCGGGCTATATAGCGAGGGGAGAAGTGTCGGATTCTCTGTGCGGCGTCGAGTGCGTGATGGAGTGCCACAACCGGTTGGCCTGCCGCAAGTTTCTCCTGCGCCTTGCCTACGGCCGTCACGACCCTTGCCAGCCTTCTGGCAACTCCCTCAGAAACCTCATGACCGTTGAGACGATTTTGGAGTCTTGTGAGTCCTGCTTCCGAGCCAGCCACGGCTCCTGCCACAGCTTCTGTACCGAGTGCAGCGACCACTCCGTGTAAGTTGTGTCCATAACTCCGGCGACGAAGCTTCTTCGCGGCCTCTTCATTGCCTGCTTCTGTCGAGTCTTCCGCAGCAGAAGCTAAGCGGTGGGCCGCTCGGAAATGACGGATAGCCTGCTTGTTGTCCCCATCACTTGCACGGATTGCCTTACGAGATGCACGGAGCAACCCGTCTAAAGATGGAAGCTTCACATCGCCAGACTCCGAAATTTGTTCGGCAAAGCTCGCGATTGCTGCATCACTGAGTAGCTCGACATCTTTAACAACCGGCGCTGTTGGCTGCTCACAAGCACCCAGCGCAACCAGGGCCATTAGCATGATTGGGCT
>Ga0207965_1000003_pt1 | contig 92705 bp, 80 predicted proteins | sample Knorr_S23_td_O2m_FD_185609 | JGI IMG/M metagenome (GOLD analysis project Ga0207965, IMG submission 185609) | Marine microbial communities from Southern Atlantic Ocean transect - Knorr_S23_td_O2min_ad_571m_LV (SPAdes) (version 2) | ecosystem: Environmental > Aquatic > Marine > Oceanic | place...
CGCCATCCAGGTTTATCTCTGCCACAGTTTGGCTGAGAGGGTATATAGGGGAGCGCACGTATCGCTCGGCCCCGAGTAGCCCTTGCTCCTCAGCAGCAGTGGCGATGAATAAGACAGAACGCCCTAGGGGTGTCTGGCTGCCAGAAATAGCATGGGCGACCTCCAGGAGTAAGGCGGTACCAGAGGCGTTGTCGTAGGCACCGTTATAGATGGAATCACCAGTGATGCTTTCGCCAACACCGAAGTGGTCGTAATGGGAGGTTACAGTGAGATATTCATCCGGCCGAGTGCTACCTCTCCGCACAGCAACGACGTTCCGCGTCTCTACATCACGGCTGGTGCTCTCAACGCTTGCGCTTACGGTGATACCAGTCTCGACTGCGGTGAATCCTCGAGTCGCCGCCCTGTTCTTGAGTTCCTCATAGTCATAGCCCGCAGTTGCCAGAGCGCGTTGGGCCACACTTTCTGAGACCCACCCGACCATTCCTGCTGGTCGAGTGTCAGTGGGGTTGAGAGGTAGGGCGAACTGTTCCCCAGACCAGCCACCACGCACTACGCTCCATGGGTAACCTGCTGGTTCGGTCTCATGGACGATTATGGCACCAAGAGCCCCTTGGCGGGCAGCCTCTTCGTACTTGTACGTCCAACGGCCGTAATAAGTCATCGCCACACCACCAAACAAGTCTGGTTCGCTAGGAGAAGCCGGTGGATCGTTCACTAAGATCAACAGGTATTTTCCCTGAACATCAATGCCTTGGAAATCATTCCATTCGTTTTCGGGGGCAATTGCGCCGTATCCGGCAAACACAAGTTCAGCGTCGCCACCTACCCTGGCTGCAAGCGGATCTCCTGCGTTGAGTACAAATTCATCTAGATATGTCGGGGTGATTGCACCTTCTGGTCCTGTGAAAGACAGCTTTACCGTAGTTGGATCTGTGGTCATACCAACCATGGGTACAGTTTGAAAATATGACCCGCCAGGAGCTTCTAGCCCGTACTCCGAGAATTGTTCGGCGATGTATGCCGAGGCCAGGTCACCGCCGAGATGTCCGGGTCCTCTACCGAAGAAATCATCCGACGCGAGGATCCGCATGTGATCAGCGATTCCCTGGGCCGATAGTTCCGGAAGCTCAGATTCCGATCTAGATGTCTCTATGTCTGATTCAGAACTACATGCAGCCAAGATAGCTATGAGGCCAAGGAAGCTGTTTAGCCTACGCACACTGATCTCCGGATAAGGTTTGATAGAGGGTCGCACTTTAGCAATTCAGATGCGAGTGGGACAGTTGTCTTGGAATTGAAGGGAGTCCGGGTAGAAACCTAAAGCAGGGGCAGGGATTCCGTTGCAAGCCCATGGACGCTACGGTACCATCTTCTGCCGCGCCACAAACCATGCTTGGTCCCGGAATCGCCGGGCCCCTTAGGTATAGAAGGAGTTTCAATGACTCGACGTTTAACTGCGATTCTTAGTGTCTTCGTGATCTTAGCCCCCTCGCTCGCAGCTCAGCGGATTCCTTCCCCTCAGCAGTATTTCGGGTTCGAAATGGGGTCAGACCGAAGGCTGGCCAACTGGGACGAGTTGACCTCCTACTATGAAGAACTTGCTGAAAGAAGCCAGCGAGTGATGGTTGACACTCTTGGGACGACAACAACCGGTCACCCTTTCGTGATGCTCACGATCACGAGTCCGGAAAACCATGCCCGACTAGCAGAGCTACAAGACATCCAAATGAAGTTGGCAGACCCGAGGATGATCTCAAGCGAGTCAGAACTCAATCAGCTTTTCGATGACGGTAAGGCTGTTGCGATGATCACCCATGGAATCCACTCGACAGAAGTAGGTCCAAGTCAGATGGCAGCCCGGCTGGCTTACACCATGGCCTCGTCTAATGAAGAAAGGATCCTCGAGATTCTGGAGAACGTGATCTTCCTGCAGATTCCTTCACTGAACCCAGATGGTCTCCAGTGGGTGAACGACTGGTATAACGAGCATGTAAGGACGCAGTTCGAGGCAGCTCCTCTTCCTTGGCTGTACCACTTTTATACCGGGCATGATAACAACCGAGACTGGTATGCGTTCACGCAAGACGAAACTATTCTTACCGTAGGTGCCCAGAATGATTGGCATCCGCACATAGTGCATGATGTGCATCAGATGGGAGGTAATGGGGCTCGGATATTCTTTCCGCCCTATATCGAGCCTTGGGAACCAAACATTGATCCGGCTCTGACAACAGCGGTCAGCCAGCTTGGTACCTACATGGCTGCTGAGTTAACGGCTCAGGGAAAAAAGGGAGTCGTGGTGAACGCCCAATACGATGCGTTCACTCCTGCTCGGGCCTATATGCACTATCACGGTGCTGCTCGAATTCTTTCAGAGACAGCCTCGGCACGGATAGCGTCACCGACTAACATCTCGCCCGAGGCATTAGGGCCCGGACGGAACTTCGATGCGAGCCAGCGGTCTTGGAATTTCCCTAATCCTTGGGAAGGTGGCCCTTGGGGATTGCCCGACATTGTGGATTATCAGTACTCCGGCGCCCTGGCACTGCTCACGAATGCCGCGAAGAATCGCCGGTTCTGGCTAGAGAACTTCTATGGCGTCAACAAGCGTGCCGTGGACAAGTGGGACGCCTGGCCGGACGCCTGGGTTATTCCAGGTAACCAGGAAAACCAAACCGGTGTGAAGTACGCACTCCGGTCACTCGTCATGTCAGAAGTGGAAGTAGCTGAGGCGCAGGAAGCTTTTTCAGTGGATGGAGTGGACTTCCCGGCTGGGAGTTATGTCATCCCAATGAATCAGCCATATGCAGGCTTTGCGAATTCAATGCTGGAGGTACAGCACTACCCAGATTTGCGCGAATACCCAGGAGGGCCACCTCAACGTCCGTATGACGTGACTGCACACACATTCGGATATCTACTCGATTTTGAGGCTGTAGAGGTTGAGGGGAACCTTAGGGTTGAATTGTCCGAACCCATCACAGCACCAGATTTTGATTTTCAATTACCGGCGCATCTTACTGAAGTAGATGCACCGCGAGTGGCGATGTACAAATCATGGCAGGAGCCAATGCCGGCAGGGTGGCAGCGCTGGGTTCTGGACCAATATGACATGGCGTATGACACACTTCATGATGCAGATATTCATAGTGGCGCCTTGGATGACTACGACGTCTTACTCTTCCAGGCGCAGGACGCGAACTCTATTAGAAACGGATTCCGTTCAGGAGAACTGCCTCGCCAATATACGGGTGGCTTAGGTGATCAAGGGGTTCAGGCGGTTAGCAGCTTCGTGCGAAACGGGGGGCGTGTTATAGCCATTGAGGCCGCAACAGACTTTGTGGCCGAACTATTTGACCTAGATATCTCTAATCTGACTTCAGGCCTTCCGAATACCGAGTTCTACATTCCTGGGTCAATCCTAAGGCTTGAACTCGATTCGGCATCGGAAATCAACGAAGGTATGAGAGACGAGATCTCTGCGTGGTACTGGCGGAGTAGTATGGCATACGAAGTCGATGATCCGAGAATTCGAATTGTTGGCCGCTATGGGCAGGGTGACCCTCTGCTCTCAGGCTGGGTACTTGGTGGAGAACACATAGAAGGAGAGGCGGCTATCCTAGAAGCCGACATTGGTGAGGGTTCGTTGGTCCTGTTTGGTTTCCAGCCGAATTATCGTGCACAAACTGTTGCGACGTGGCCCTTGCTGTTTAATGCGATGAGGAAATGACCGTTCTGGTCTGCCCGAAGTGTGGCAAGGCCGCCTCGGGAAGCTTTTGTCAGGAGTGCGGAGCTAAAGTTGGAGGGCACTTTTGTCAGGAGTGCGGAGCGCAGATTACTGCGACAGCGAAGTATTGTAACCGATGTGGAAACCACATCAGTGTAAACGAACACCGGGCCGCAGCTAGTGCCACGCTTGGAGGTAAGAATCTCCCTTGGTGGATTGCGGGGGCGGCGATGTTCGTGCTTATCGTTGCACTGGCCACACAAATGATGCAGTCAGGAGGGCCATCTATTCCAACCGCATCACCAATCACAAGCCAACCTGGTGGGGGAGCAGTGACGGGTATGCCTCCGGACTTATCAACCATGACACCCGTGGAGGCTGCAAACCGCCTTTTTAACAGAGTAATGACGGCAGTCACGGCTGGGGATTCGACCGAAGCTCAACAGTTCATGCCTATGGCTATTGGTGCTTATGAGCGAGCACGTCCCCTGGATAACGACGGCCTTTTTCATCTTTCAATGCTCCAGCGTACGGCGATGCAACTCGAAGCTGCTCTCGAGACTGCAGAGGAGATTCTAGAGGATAATTCAGACCACTTGCTCGGGTTGAGCGCTGCAGCAAAAGCCGCGGCGGAGCTAGGGCGTGGCGACATCGCTGCAGCGTACTATGAACGTGTGCTCGAGGTCTATGAGTCACAGATAGAGCAGGATATTGCTGAATACATGGACCATACTCCAATCACGGATAACCTCAGAACTGAAGCTGAAGCGTTCTTAGGTGGTCGTTAAGTCGGAGACCAGGAAGATACAGAGGGCTCTAGGGATGAGAGTATTTCTGACGGGAGGCACCGGCCTTCTCGGGTCACACTTGGCTGATGAACTTCGCTCGTGTGGGCAAGATGTAGTTGCTCTTAATCGACCTGGATCTGACGTAGCGTTTCTTAAGGCCCAGGGGTGCACTCTCGTAGAGGGTGATGTGAGAGATGATATAGAATCTCTCGCCAAACTAATGGCCGGGTGCACACATCTCGTACACTCTGCTGCAATTGTATACGGCGGTAGCTCTTGGCCGAAGATCCGTGCTGTAAACGTGGATGGGACGCGAAATGTCCTTATGGCTGCTGTAAAAGCTGGGATTAACTTTGCAGTTCATGTTTCGTCAGTTGTGGTCTATGGGATCGTCGACGGGACTGTGACTGAGGACACACCACTTGATGGGCGGATCCACGATGGGGATCTCTATGCTCGTTCAAAGCGTCAAGCAGAGGTGATAGCGAGGGAGGTTGAAGAAGAGCACGGACTGCCCGTGTCAGTGGTTCGTCCGTGTGGAGTCTACGGTGAGCGAGACCGTCTCACAGCATTGACAGTGGCGAAGTTCCTGAGATTGCCGATCGTGCCCCTATTAGGATCGGGAAGAAATACCATCCCGGTGGTCTATTCAGGAAATGTGGCTCACGCGCTGCGTTTGGTACTGGAAGCAGCCCGCGGGGGCACCACATATGATGTCGGATTCGATCTTCCGCTTAGCCAAAGAGCGATGCTAGAGGATCTTGCTGTTGGCCTCGGTAAACGGCCAATCTTTCTGGCTATGCCAGCGAGTCTGATCCGGGGAGGGGCCCGTGTACTCGACAGGCTTGGAGCATTCATCCCAGGGGTGAAGCATCTTTCAATCTCTAGAGTGGCTGAGTTCGCTCTTGGTGAGAATCCGTATATATCAAGGCGACTTCGCGAAGAGCTGGGCTGGGATCCGCCCTACCATCATAAGGATTCTCTCATACGGACAGGTCTGTGGCTCACCGAGCACACCTGAGAATGATCATGATACCCAAAGATGCATATAGAGGATGCTTATGACGGAGATGAAGAGGGAATTCGAACCTGACAGGTACCGCGAGGGTTCAACACAAGATGAACGACTGCTTGAACGCGTCGAAGATCTCCAAGCCATGGGTATGGATGCGTGGCGTATTTTCCGAATCATGGGGGAGTTTGTCGAAGGGTTTGAGGAGATGTCAGAGATTGGTCCGGCAGTTTCAATCTTTGGTTCTGCTCGTGCGGATTCCGATACAGACATGTACCAAGAATGCGTAGAAACTGCTCGTCTACTCGGGGAAGCAGGCTTTGCCATTATCACTGGTGGTGGCCCAGGTATGATGGAAGCAGCAAACCGAGGGGCAAAAGCGGGGGGTGCCACATCGGTCGGATGCAATATTGAGCTTCCCTTTGAACAGGAGAGCAATGATTTCATCGATGTATCAATCGACTTCCGATACTTCTTCGTCAGAAAGACAATGTTCGTAAAATACGCTGAAGCTTTTGTGATTTTCCCAGGAGGCTTCGGGACTATGGACGAACTCTTCGAATCACTCACGCTCATTCAGACCCAGAAGGTTCGACACTTTCCTCTTGTACTTTTCGGGTCGGAGTATTGGGGAGGCCTGCTCGACTGGCTTCGTGGGACCATGGTCGCTGATGGTAAAATCACCCAAGAAGATCTAGACATGATTTTCGTCACGAATGATCCGGTGGCTGCTCGGGACCATATAGTAGCTGGGTATAAGAATCGTATAGCGATTCGCGGCGGTTCTTAACCTAAGGCACAGAGGTTTGGGCCAGTACGGGACGCCAGCCATACTCACACTGTAAAAAACCCCTTCCACTGGCTACCTTTTGGGCTCTGCGATCAGGTCGCCTCATCGGAAATAGTGTGCACCTGATGGCTCGGTGACACTGCGCCTGCTCCTGGGTCGGCCACCACGACTCGGGATCTTGGCTGGAGGACGACCGTGGTCACTAACACGAAAGATACGAGCCGTGGTTACGCCCCCTCAGGGAAGGACTCGGGGGTCGTAAAACCCAAGGGAACGCCCAATATTCGGGGTCATATAGGACTGGAAACAGTCGAAATGCGGTCGCGTAAACCTGATTGGCTAAAAGTCCGCTCGCCTGGCGGTGTGAACTATCTGAGACTGAAGCGCTTAATGCGAGCTGAGGGGCTCCATACCGTCTGCGAAGAAGCGGGATGCCCAAATATCGGTGAGTGTTGGGAAGCAGGTACCGCGACATTCATGATTTTAGGGGATGTCTGTACCCGAGCCTGTAAGTACTGCGGTGTAGCCCACGGCATGCCCACTAACCTAGATCTTGATGAGCCTCGACGGGTTGCCGAGACCGTGGCCCGTTTGGGACTAGAGCATGTGGTGATCACAAGTGTTAATCGCGATGAGCTCCCAGATGGCGGTGCAGGGATCTATGCTGAGACTATTCGTCGGATTCACGAGCTCGTTTCTTCTTGCTCAGTGGAGGTCCTCATTCCGGACTTCAAGGGCGATGAAGAAGCACTTCGAGTGGTTGTTGAGGCTGGCCCTGCGATCATAGGGCACAATCTCGAAACAGTGGAGCGACTGCACCCGGATGTACGCCCAGGTGGTCGCTATTGGCGCTCGATCTCTTATCTCGGAGCTGCCAAGCGGATCGATCCACGGATACTGACCAAGACCGGGCTAATCTTGGGGATGGGCGAAGAATTTACCGAGGTTACACAGGCGATGACTGATCTGAGGGCAGCAGCGGTGGACATCCTTACGTTAGGCCAATATTTGAGACCATCCTCTATGCATATACCAGTCGCTCGCTGGGTAAGTCCGGACGAGTTTGCAGAGCTCAAGCGTATTGGAGAAACAGAATATGGCTTTAAACATGTCGAGTCTGGCCCGTTAGTGCGCTCAAGCTACCATGCAAAGGAGCAGGCACGAGAAGTGGAAGCTGGGACCCCAGGAGTAATTCAGGAGATCCTTGAAGGCGATGTTCTCGCACCAGCTGAAGCTAGCTTTGAATTCGTTCAGCTCGAGGTTGGCCGGCCTGGCCGCCCGATCCAAGGGGCGTGAGATGGCTAAGGCCAAGACTAACACAAGCAATGGGGCTAAGACGAAGGATGTGCTGGCTAGCCATGGAGTGACCGCGAAGATCGCACTAGAACTTATGCAGGAGATGCTTCTATACAGGCGCTTTGAGGAAAAAACTGAAGAAAGTTATGCGATTGGTAAAATCGGAGGCTTCTGCCATCTCCATATCGGACAGGAAGCTGGTGCGGCCGGCGTGATTAAAGTGCTTCAGCCAGAAGATTATGCTATCAGTGCTTACCGATCCCATACACAAGCTATTGCAAAGGGGATTAGCCCTAAGGCAGTTATGGCCGAGCTTTATGGTCGTGTCGGAGGAGTGTCTGGTGGGAAGGGCGGCTCTATGCACGTTTTCGGCAGAGATGCCCGCTTTTTCGGAGGCCATGGTATTGTTGGAGGACAAGTTCCTCTGGCCACTGGTATTGGTTGGAAGATCAAATACAGTGGGGAGAACTTGGTTTGCGTATGCTTTATGGGGGATGCGACTGTAAATCAGGGGGGCTTTCACGAGTGTCTCAACATGGCTGCTGTATGGGAACTACCCGTGATCTATGTGGTCGAAAATAATGAATATGGTATGGGCACATCCTTTGATCGGGTCTCTAAGACCGAAATTTCGACAAGGGCTGTGCCCTTTGATATTCCCGCCAGTTCTGTGAACGGTCAGAACGTGCTCTCCACATTCGAGCATTTCCGTAATCTTACCGAAGAGGTCCGCGCAGGTGGCGGTCCACGCCTGGTGGAACTGCGCACATACCGGTTCCGTGGACATTCCATGTCAGATCCCGTTTCCGGCACCTATAGGTCAACCGAGGAGGTGGAGCGCCACAAGGAAGAGAGTGACCCAATAGCAATTCTACGGGACCAGCTTTTCGCTGAGGGCGTCCTTGATCAGGACACTCTTGAGGAGATGGATGCTACGGCAAAGACAATCGCAGCAGAAGCCGCCGATTTTGCTGAAGAGTCGCCCATGCCTGAGCCCGAGGCACTTTATGAGAACGTTTGGGCTGAGACTAACGCTCACGGTCGCCTGTTTTTCGATGGACGAAGAACATGATCGCCCTACCAGACACTGACGCCCTGCTGGCCGGAGGGTCTTCTTAAATGGCTACTATGACCTATCGCGAGGCGCTAAATGAAGCGCTCCGTGAGGAAATGGATCGAGATCCTGACGTCTTTCTGATGGGCGAGGAAGTCGCTGAATATGACGGGGCCTATAAGGTCTCCAAGGGCCTTTTAGATGCTTTTGGTGACCAGCGCGTCGTGGATTCTCCAATCAGCGAGCTGGGCTTTGCCGGTCTAGGTGTTGGTGCGGCAATGGCAGGACTTCGTCCGGTCATCGAATTCATGACGTTTAACTTTGCTTACTTAGCACTCGACCAAATCATTAACAACGCATCGAAGCTGTGCTATATGTCGGGAGGGCAGTTCAAGGTTCCAATTACGTTTCGAGGCCCGAACGGTCCGGCGCTACAGCTTGGAGCTCAGCACTCTCAGTCGTGTGAGACTTATTTTCTGCATGCTCCGGGATGTAAGGTTGTGACCCCGGCGACACCTGCTGACGCGAAGGGCCTTCTTAAGGCCTCGATACGTGATGATGATCCCGTAGCGTTCATGGAGGGCGAACTACTCTATAATTTTAAAGGGGAAGTCCCAGAAGAAGATGACTTTGTCATACCCCTCGGTGTGGCTGACCTCAAACGTGTGGGCTCTGATGTCTCAATCATCACTCACGGTAAAATGGTACACGTAGCCCTTCAGGCTTCAGGTAAGCTTGAGAGTGAGGGGATTGAGGCGGAGGTGCTCGACCTCCGTTCAGTTCGACCTCTCGACGTAGATGCGATTCTTGAGACGGTCCAGAAGACGAATCGCGTTGTATATTTAGAAGACAGCTGGCCTTATGCGGGCACAGGAGCACAGGTCGTCTCGATCATTCAGGAAGAAGCTTTTGATCACTTGGATGCTCCGGTGCTTAGAGTAACCCAAGCTGATGTACCAATGCCTTATGCAAAGAACCTTGAAGCCTTGGCTAAGCCAAGTGTCGAGCGAGTGATTGAGTCATGTAAGAAGGTGCTTTACCGGTGACGCGGATGATCCCTATCTCACTACTATCTAGCCCGACAAGAGGGCCTAGGTGCACTCGGGAGGGTAATTGCGCCCTTTCTTGTACGCTCCGGAGGTGAAAAGGATATGGTGACCAAGGTTCACATGGAGGCACTCTCTCCTACTATGGAAGAGGGCCAGCTTGTTCAATGGCTCAAATCTGAGGGTGATGAGATTTCCAGTGGTGACATCCTGGCTGAGATCGAGACAGATAAAGCTACGATGGAGTTGGTCGCACGCGGGGACGGGATTCTCCGGAAGATCTTCCTAGATGCAGGGGGTGTATCGGTGGTTGGGGCTGTAATCGCTGTAATCGCAGCTGCTGACGAAGATATATCGGACATTGAAGGAAGCTCGGATGGGAATGGAACCCAGCAAGCCTTATCAGAAGAGTCGTCTACCGGAACAGAACCTGTGGCCCCGGAGGAGCCTGAGGCAGCAACCACGCCAGCAATCACCGCTGACACTCAAGGTACTGGTAGCGTTAAGGCGTCTCCACTTGCTCGTAGATTAGCGACTGAGATGGGGGTGGATCTCCTGACGATTAAGGGGTCCGGTCCAGGAGGACGGGTTGTTAAACGAGACCTAGAAGGGGCGAAGACCGCCGTTTCGAAGGCGGCAGCGACGACGACATGGACACCTGAGGAGAACGAATACGAGGACCTACCAACCTCGCAGATGCGGAAATCAATTGCGAAGAGGCTTGTTACCTCCATCGGTCCTGTGCCGACTTTCTACCTTACTGTAGAAGTAGACATGAATCGTGTGATCGGGGCTCGGGAGAGCATGAACAACATGCTCGAAGAGGATGGCTATCGCATTTCGGTTAATGACATTGTCTTGAAGGCAGTAGCAGCTGCACTCCGGCAACATCCCAATTGTAATGCACAGTGGCATGACAGCTTTGTGCGTCGCTTCAACGCGGTTCACCTAGGTGTTGCTGTTGCAATTGACGAAGGCCTAATTACACCAGTTATCAGGAACGCGCACGCTAAGGGAATTATGCAAATAGCTGCTGAAGTGCGTGAATTAGCTGGTAGAGCACGGACAAAGAAGCTCATGCCTGATGAATACACTGGCTCGACGTTTTCAGTCTCTAATCTTGGGATGTTTGGCATACAAGAGTTCACTGCGATCATCAATCCACCTGAGGCAGGCATTCTTGCAGTGGGTGGTATCGAAGAGACTCCGCTGGTTGTTAACGGTGAAGTTAAGGTGTGCCCACGTATGCGGATCACGATGAGCTGTGACCACCGCGTGATTGATGGTGCTCAGGGTGCACGCTTCCTCGCTACGCTGAAGTCTATGCTTGAGGAGCCGACAGCCATTCTGCTCTAACCTGGTGGGTCATGGGTGAAGTCCAGCAGCCCATCACGTTGTTCTTACGCAGGAGGCCTTGGGTGTCCAAACGAATCAAACCCCTAGTAGCTGTGCTATGGCTCTCTGGCGCTGTCAGCGCGTGCAACTCAATAACCTCCGATGCTGCCGACCTTATTCTGGTCGATGGTCAGGTCATTACCCTCTCCAACCAGGGTGTGGTTGAGGCTCTGGCAATTCGCGATGAGCGGATTGTTGCGGTTGGATCAAATGCTGACATACGAGAACATCAGGGTCCACAAACGCATGTCATAGAGCTTGCCGGTCGCACGGTCATTCCTGGTCTCACTGATAACCACTTCCATGGGATTGGAGGGGGGGACGGAGTTGATCTTGCTGGAGCTCGTTCTTTACAAGAAGTCTTGAGTGCAATCTCTACTCGCGCTGAGGAAACACCTCCGGGTGATGTGATCATCACAAATAGTGATTGGCATGAAGGACAGCTTGACGAGCAACGATTGCCATACCGTGATGACCTTGATCGAGCGACTCAGAAGCACCCCATTGTCGTCGTCCGGGGTGGACATGAGTACGTGCTCAATAGTGCCGCGCTTGCATATTGGGATATCGATGAATCGACCCAGGCCGTAGCGGGTGGTCGGATTGGTAGATACATGGATGGTCGGCTCAACGGTGAACTCGTGGATCGCGCGAAAGGTTTGGTGCAGCTCCCGTTAGTGCCGGATCAAAGTCTTGCTGAAATCCAAGATGATCTCGTAGAGAGTCACAGGATTCTCAGCAGTCGCGGGATTACTTCGATCCGTTACCCAGGAGCCTCTCCGGAGATGTATGACATGCTCTTAGCCCTCCGAGAGGGAGGTCGACTCAATATTCGAGTCGACTTCCTATACCGTGGTCCAAGGTCAGGGTCACCGGAGGTGTTGAACGCGGTGATGAAGGAGTGGGCCCAACCAGAAGGCAATGATTTCTGGTTACGAGTCGGTGGGGTAAAACTTGGGGTAGATGGTGGGTTTGAGGGTGGGTTAATGAGGGAGCCATATGAGGAACCCTGGGGAGAGAGTGGCATGTTTTACGGACTTCAAACGCTGCCACGTGAAGACTTTTTAGAGACAGTGCAAGTACTACATTCTGCCGGTTGGCGTGTTGCAACACATGCAGTGGGCGATGCAGCCATCGATTTAGTGCTCGATGCCTACGAGGCTGCAAATTCAGAGTCTTCGATAGCTTCGTCCCGTTGGGTAATAGAGCACGGATTCATACCCCGTAGCGACCAGTTCCCTCGAATGAAAGATCTGGGCTTAGCTGTATCGGCACAGAATCATCTATATCTCGCTGCGCCTAGCTTGATCGAATACTGGGGGGAAGAGCGGGCCGCATGGACGACTCCCGTGCGAGCGTACCTCGATAATGGAATACCGATTTCCCTCGGAACAGACTCTCCTGTTGTCCCCTATGACCCCTGGTGGGTTCTACACCATTTTACCACGAGAGAAACGATCAGTGGTGGGGTAGTAGGTGCGGACCAAAGGATTTCGCGTGACGAGGCCTTGCGGTCAGCTACTAAGGGTTATGCCTATCTTACATTCTCGGAAGATTACAGGGGCACGCTTGCTGTAGGTAAGCTTGCAGACCTAGCTATCACAGCAGAGAACTATCTCACCTGTGCAGATCCATGCCTCGAAACGATGTTGATCGACGTCACAATAGTGGGTGGACGAATAGTCTGGGAACGTTAGGGCCGGGCCTTTCCCTCTCGCGATTCAAGACCTTTGTACCGTAGGTTGAATATCGACCTCATCGGATAATTCAACTCACAGCAAGAGGGGCACAGATGTCTGTTCCCACTTTCCGTTCTCAGGCGCCTTGGTTCCTGGTGTTAATAGCAGCAACTCTGCCGTCTTTAGCTAGCAGCCAGGCAGACGCGGACACCAAGAAGCTTACACTTGAGATGTATCTCGATCTCGAAAGTGTCTCGAATCCGCAGATCTCACCTGATGGTGCGCGTATCGTCTACACTCGTGGATGGGTCGATAAGATGAACGACCGCCGAGAATCGTCGATATGGATTATGAATGCTGACGGTAATAAAAACCATTTCCTTGTTGATGGTTCGGGACCGCTTTGGTCACCCGACGGAACACGGATTACCTATACTGCCAAGGGTGAGCCCGAGGGATCACAGATCTTTGTCCGGTGGATGGATGATGAGGGTGCAACGACCCAGATTACCCGCCTAGAGAAGGGTCCGGGTGGGATTGCTTGGTCGCCTGATGGAGAGTCGATCTCCTTCTCAATGAATGTTGATGGTGAACCTGCGTGGAGTGTAAACCCTCCGGGTCGACCCGACGGTGCTACTTGGACCGAAGGTCCGAAGGTGGTGACAAGAGCGGATTACCGTCAGGACCGACAAGGCTTTGTCGATGAGGGTTGGCAACACGTTTTCGTTGTACCCGCTGAAGGGGGCACTCCCCGTCAGCTCACTAACGGTGATTGGAATCATTCAACCGGGCGTTGGACGGCGGATGGAAGTGAACTCCTTTTTTCCTCGCTGCGCACGGAAGATTCAGAGCTCTCGTGGCGCGAATCGGAAATTTACGCAGTCAATGTTGCTACAGAAGAGATCCGTCAGCTGACGACCCGTCGTGGGCAAGACACGGCCCCCCTCCCATCACCCCGTGGTGACCTGGTCGCATATCGCGGCAGCGATTTCAACACGGATACTTACCGGAATTCTGGTGTCTATTTGATGAATCTGGACGGCTCCGGATCTCGGCTTATTTCTGGTGACTTCGATCGTAATATCAACAACATGGAGTGGGCACACGACGGGAGTGGGATATATGTCACCATTAGCTATCAGGGTGCTCGCAACGTGCACTTTATATCCGCCCAGGGGACCGTAAGTGAGGTCACTAGCGGTGCTCACATGCTCGGACTTAGCTCCTTCACTGATCAAGGTTTTGCTGTAGCTACGCTCTCGAGCCCTCAAGTGCCAGCCGACATTGTTTCATTTGATCTCGATGGGCCCATAACCTTCCGACAACTAACGAACGTGAATGATGACATTATGGCCGGTGTCACACTCGCTGATGTCGAAGAAATCTGGTATGAGTCACTTGACGGGTTCCAGATACAGGGGTGGATAATCAAGCCTCCGGACTTCGATCCCAGTGAAAAATACCCCTTAATGTTGAGCATTCATGGTGGGCCTCACGGGATGTACAACGTAGGATTCAATTTTGCATGGCAGGAACACGCTGCGAACGGTTACGTGATCCTTTATACCAACCCGCGCGGTAGTTCTGGGTATGGTAGTCCATTCGGCAATGCGATCAAGAATGCATACCCGGGCAAAGACTTCAACGACTTAATGAATGGCGTTGATCTGGTGATTTCAAGAGGGTATGTCGATGAGGAGAATATGTTCGTCTATGGTTGTTCGGGTGGAGGAGTTCTTACTTCCTGGGTAGTAGGACATACCAACCGTTTCGCGGCAGCTTCAGCTAATTGTCCGGTCACGAATTGGCTTTCATTTGTCGGTACAACTGACGGCATAGGTTGGTACCGGAATTTCGAAAAATTCCCTTGGGACGATCCGAGTGAACATTTGCGTCGTTCACCACTTATGTACGTTGGTAATGTTACGACTCCGACAATGCTAATGACCGGCGTGGATGATCTCCGTACCCCGATGCCACAGACTGAAGAGTATTATGCTGCGCTGAAGGTAATGGGCGTGGAGACTGCCATGATCCGTTTCAATAATGAATGGCATGGTACGTCGAGTACACCATCTAATTTTCTTCGCACACAGTTATTTCTAAGGGAGTGGTTTAAGCGGCATGAACAAGGGCGCAGCATCACGTTCTAATGGGCTTATGATGTAAGTTGAAAGCTATAGGGGCCGGTGTAATCACACCGGCCCTGCTTTCTTTTAATTCAAGCGTACCGAGCACCTCATCTGCTTCCCAGGGGTGTTCACTTTACCCCCCTTCCCACTCTATCTACCTTCGTAGCCCCTAGGAATCGGAGTTTGTCCAGGGGGCATTTTCTGCCCCTGTTTCTTACAGGGAGGCATCTTGTCCGATAAGAAAAGTGAGCGCTTCGATCTCATTATCGTAGGTAGCGGGCCGGGTGGTTATGTAGCCGCGATCCGGGCGGCACAATTGGGTTTGACGGCAGCGTGCATAGAGAAGGACGAGCTCGGGGGTGTTTGCCTCAACATCGGTTGCATACCGACAAAAGCTCTACTTTCGAGTGCCTTACTCGTCAGCGAGATGGCTGGTGCCCACGAGCATGGCATTATTGCTAAAGACGTTTCTTTCGACCTAGGCCCTGCTCAGGCCCGTAGCCGTCAAGTAGCCTCTCAGATGGCGAAGGGTATCGCTCACCTCTTTAAGAAAAATAAGGTCACGCACTTAAAAGGTGTCGGTCGGCTTAAGGGTCGTGGAAAAATAGAACTGGAGACAAAGGACGGATCAAAAACTGTCTACGAAGCCAACAATATCATTTTGGCTACTGGATCTAGGCCCCGGGATTTACCTGTCTTGAAAATTGATGAAGACCGAATCTGGTCTTCAACCGGGGCACTAATGCAGGAGAGGGCACCGGAATCGCTGTTCATTGTAGGAGCAGGAGCAATCGGCATGGAGTTTGCCGATGTGTATAACGCCTACGGGAGCAAGGTCACCGTGGTTGAGGCGCTGGAAAGAATCCTGCCGCTCGAAGATGCAGAGGTCTCAAAGTTTATGGAGCGCCTGTATAAGAAGCGCGGGATGGAGATCCATACCGGAGCACAATTCAAGCAGGCCAAGACCAGTAAGGATGGTGTTTCTGTAACCTTTGAAGACCGCAAAGGAAACGAGCAGACTTTGGATGTTGACTATGTCCTATCCGCCGTAGGGCGTGTTCCTAATTCTGAGGATCTTGGTCTTGATTCAGTAGACGCTAAGGTGGACGAACGTGGTTTCGTGTTAGTTGACCAGCACCTGTCCACGAATGTTCCGGGTCTTTACGCAATCGGTGACGTGGCAGGCCATCAACTCTTGGCGCACAAGGCTAGTCATGAGGGGATCACTTGTGTGGAGCACATAACTGGACACAGCCATGGAACGGTGGACTATGATAACGTGCCGAATTGTACGTACTGTCACCCTGAGGTCGCCTCTGTGGGGCTCACAGAGTTACAGGCGAAGGAAATGGGCTATGACATAGAGGTCGGCAAGTTTCCCTGGGCCGCGATTGGTCGAGCGGTTGCATCTGGACACTCAGATGGGTTCATAAAGGTCATTCGGGACAAGCAGTTCTCAGAGATTCTTGGTGCACACATCGTAGGTCCCCATGCTACTGAGCTGATCGCTGAGTTCGTTGTAGGACGCCACCTAGAGTCTACAGTTGAGGAGTTAGAAAAGGCTATGCATCCTCATCCAACTTTATCAGAAGGAGTAGCTGAAAGTGCACTCGCATCCTTGGGCCGGCCGATCCATATCTAAGACTTAGGTACTACTGAACTCAGGGCTTACAGCTTATCGGGCCAGAATGTTGATCAATTTGTGCACAGGAATGGCGAAACTGTTTTTCTCAAGTGGATTGCAAGCCTGCTGTCAGTTCGACCGTAATCCCGCGGATTTCCAAAATCCGCAATAGAGCTTCTCCAATCTTATTGTTTGGGGTCGATGCACCGGCGGTAATGCCTAAATCAAAGGCATCCTGAGGAAGCCAATCCTCATCCAGTATCTCCTCAGCCTCTGGGTCCAGCTCGACCTTGTGTTTGATCGTGCCTGCCCCAACATCGATACACGATGCATCCTGAATATGGAATGTATCTGTGTACTGTCGGCAGAGGTGAGCGAGGTGGTTTGTGTTTGAGGAATTGTAACCACCAATCACAAGCATCAAGTCAGGTGGTTTCTCCATCATTTCCTCTACGGCATCCTGTCGTTCCTGTGTGGCTGAGCAGATTGTTCCAAAAGACCTGAAGTGAGCACTGGTGTGTTCTTCATCAAAACGCTCGACGATCGACTCACGAATCTTGGCACCAATCGCCATCGATTCACTGGCCAGCATCGTCGTTTGATTGGCCACGCCGATGAACTCTAAGTCGACTTCCGGGTCAAAGCCGGCGGAGACCTTCGTCTTGAACTGAGATTTGAAATCCTCAGTCCTAAGATGCTTGGGCCGCTTCGCTATGTAGTCGCATAGGAGTTCGGCTTCAGCCATATCCCGAACGATGATGTACTTGCCTCCCGGGAACTTATTGACTTGAGACGCTGTCGCGCGGGATTCCTCATGAGTGTACTTACCGTGAATAACTGCCGTGAAGCCATCTCGAGCGTAGTTTTCAACACGCTTCCAGACGTGGAGTACCGACCCGCACGTAGTGTCTACCAGAATGCACCCGATTCCTCGAAGTGTCTCAAAGTCGTTCAGGGTGACACCAAAAGCTGGCAGGATTACAACGTCTTCTTTGGCCACGGACGCAAAGTCAAATACGCCTGCGTCCTGCGGGTAGATGAAGGAGATCCCCATTTCCGTCATCCGCTGGTTGACGTGCGGATTGTGAATGATTTCTCCGACGAGGTAGATCTTCTTGTTTGGGAACTTATGTACGGTTTCGTAGGCGTAATCGATAGCACGGTCAACGCCATAACAGAAGCCAAATTCTTGAGCCAGACGCACGGTGACATCGCCGAAGGTATCCGCATAACCACGTGCTCGAATACGCTCCACTAAAGCGGATTGGTATTCAGCATCGATGAGGGGCTGCATTTCCTTCTTGAGGCCAAAGCCTTTACGAAAGTAAGTTTGCTCCATGTTTGCCTTGCGGTAATCTTGAGGTGTCACTGAGATCGGGTACCCCGTCTATCATTGACCGATCCCAGGAGCTGTTTTCATGATTGTATGTTCGGGTGAATTGTTGGATTACATAAGGGTGTTATGCAACCCGGACTGGTTGGGTTCGTAGTGGGGTTGCAGTTGGTGGCCGGGAACCCAGGGTCTAGTTACTAGGGTACAAAGGTACATGGGTCTACTTGGGCGCCTCGCCTTTCTTTTCGTAATCGTACCGGTCATAGAGTTGATGATTCTTATCGAACTCGGTCGGGTCTTAGGTCTCCTCCCAACGCTTCTCTTAATTCTCTTAACTGGCGCGGGGGGTGCGATCCTCACCCGCCTTGAAGGGTTGAGGGTCTTTTTTCAGTTTCGGCAATCGATCGCCCAGGCACAGATTCCCGGCCAAGCCATACTCGATGGGGTATCTGTGCTCATTGGGGGGGCCTTCCTTATCACACCTGGTGTGCTCACTGACGTTTTAGGGTTTTCTCTACTCTTACCCCCATCCAGGCGTTGGATTCAACGTCGGCTACGTTCTCAACTTGAACAGAAAATTAAGGATGGCAGCATTCATGTGGTAAACATGGGGCCGGGTCAGGGATTCGGAGCAGGCTTTTCCGGTTCAACGAACAGTAATTCTTGGACACCCAAAGCCGGGAACCCAGGGGCAGAGGAGAGTGCACAGCCGCGTCGCACCTCGAAGAACGAGATCATATTTGAGCCTGAAGAACAGTAAGTATTTACAGGTTCGGTAGATCCAGGGTTGGAAGGAGTTTTGCAGGTTGCCGGTGCTGGGTTGCTTGCTCGTATGCGTAGGCGATCCTAATCAAGGTTCGTTCACTCCAGGCCCTTCCAAAGAAGAGGATCCCGGTCGGCAAACCGTGGACATATCCGTTAGGCACCGTAATGCTTGGGTATCCTGCAATCGCAGCCGGACCAGAACTCCCGTTGCTGGACACGTCACGGTTCACGAGGTCGATTTTCCAAGCAGGACGCGTTGTCGGTGCAACGATCGCATCGAGTTGATGCTCCTCCATGACTGCGTCGATTCCCTCATCCTGTGAAAGGCGCCGGGCAAGTTCTTTCGATTCAAGATATTCACTTGAATTCAGCGAACCCTTTTCTTCTGCCTCGAGAAAGATTTCCTGGCCAAAGTAGGGCATCTCCCGGTCAGTGTTGGATTCGTTGAAGACAATAATGTCAGCAAGCGTGGCCATGCCATTTGGCCTGCCGGACATTTCTAAATACGCAGCGAGATCAGCTTTCAATTCATACAGCAGCACCTGAAAAGAAGGCCCCCCCATACTTTCTCTAGTCGGGATATTTGCTGGATCTACGATTATGGCGCCCGCTGTTGACATCGAGCGAATCGCTTCCTCCATGAGTTGGTCCACATCAGGCTGTGCACCGAAGTAGCTGCGCTCAACTCCTATCCGTGCACCGCGAAGTCCATCCCGATCGAGAAATGATGTGTAGTCCGTACCGACGAAATCGGCAGAGGGAATTGTCATGGAATCACTGGGGTCAGGTCCAACTAGAGCTGTGAGCATCGCGGCGGCGTCAGCAACGCTACGGGTCATCGGACCTGCTGTGTCTTGAGTGTGGGCGATGGGAATAATACCAGAACGACTAACCAATCCAACTGTGGGCTTTAGGCCCACGATACCGTTTACAGAAGACGGACATACGACGGAACCGTTAGTTTCTGTTCCAATTGCTCCTGCACAGAAATTCGCTGAAACAGCGGCACCTGATCCGGAAGAAGACCCGCAGGGGTTGCGATCTACCGCGAACGCATTTCCACACTGTCCACCGCGACCGCTCCAGCCTGAGCTTGATCGAGATGACCTAATATTTGCCCACTCAGACAAATTGGCTTTCGCGAGAATAATTGCTCCCGCTTCCCTGAGTTTCGTCGCGACATGACTGTCCTTTGCCGCGACATGACCTTCCAATGCATAAGATCCCGCAGTCGTGGTCAGTAGGTCCGCAGTATCGATGTTGTCCTTGAGGACGATCGGAATGCCGTGTAGTGGGCTTCGGATATCTCCATTCGCTCGTTCCTCATCCAGCCCCTTGGCAATTGTGAGTGCGTCCGGGTTTGTTTCGATAATCGATCGAAGCTTGGCTCCTTCACGGTCTAGGGCGGCTATGCGATCGAGGTAAAGCTGAGTGATCTCGACAGAAGTTCGTCGGCCCGAAGCCATGTCGTCTGCCAGGTCGCTGAGTGTGGCCTCTTCGAGTTCAAATGTTTCATTCACCCACCAGGAACGTTCGTTGCTCCCGGTTTCTCGGGAGTTTCTGGGTTCGCAGGCTGTTGACCCGACGACAGCCGTAGCAACCGCTCCTAGCCCTCCGAGCTTCATGAATTCCCGTCGATCAAGGTTGGTCGCGCCGCCGTTATGCTTCGAATCCACGTTTCCCTCCCCGAGTTGCCACTGCGGTGATCAGTTGCTGGCAAGCTGATGTGGTATTGGGTATCCGAGCAAGCCGGAGATGAAAGCAGCCGGGTCTTGGCCACTTACGAGAGGCACGGATAGTTTTGATTTCCGAATCCAACGTCCCGAGCTAAGTGACCATGAGCCAAGACATTTCATTCCTGAAGCAACTTCTTGATGCCGCAGGGCCGTCAGGATTCGAGGTTCGTGCCGGACGTGTATGGCGTACCGAAGCGTCAACATTTGCAGGACAAGTAGATGTAGATGCGACGGGGAATTCTTTTGCTGGGCTGAATGTGTCTGGTAGCCCGCACGTTATGCTTGCGGGGCACATAGACGAAATTGGACTCCAGATCACCCATGTTGATGAAGAGGGGTATTTGTATATAGCTGAGATTGGTGGCTGGGACCCCCAAGTTTTGGTTGGTCAGCGAGTCACCATACTAGGCAAGAGTGCTGAAGTACTGGGAGTGATTGGGAAAAAGGCTGTTCATCTCATGACTCCAGACGATCGTGACAAAGCATCCAAAACTCGGCAGCTCTGGGTCGATGTGGGTGCTTCTAGCAGAGATGAGGTGGTTTCACTCGGAATCCGAGTAGGAGACCCTATCGTGCTAGCGCAGAGTATGATCCACCTAGCGGGGAATCGGATCGCTAGTCGTGCGATCGATAACCGGATTGGCGCGTTCATCGTGCTTGAAGCGATTCGAATGCTGTCTGATAACTTGCCAGCTGCGCGAGTGACGGCTGTTGCAACCGCCCAGGAGGAGATCGGGCAAAGCGGGGGCGGTGCCAGAGCGAGCGCCTACCAACTAGAACCCGACGTAGCAATTGTGGTTGATGTGACGTTCAGTACGGATGTTCCAGATGTGGAGAAGAAGGAGTTGGGTGAGCATAGACTAGGTGGAGGTCCGGTATTGAGTCGTGGCTCAGCCTCGCATAACTCAGTGTTTGAGATGCTCTCCAGTGTGGCAGAAGAGGAAGAGATTCCATATACGATTCAAGCTTCGCCGAGGTCTACACGGACGGACGCAGATGGAATTCACCTGACGAGAGGTGGTGTCCCTACCGGTCTCATTTCAGTACCTAATCGCTACATGCATTCTCCGAATGAAGTCGTAAGCGTCGATGACCTCTTCAATACTGCGAAGCTAATTGCAGCGTTTGTTCGCAGACTTAGGGTAGAGACAGACTTCACACCGAGGTAAAGAGCATGGCTCAGCACCGTTGACGCTTTCCGGACCCCCTTCTACCCTTCGTGCCCTACCGTCGAGATGATTGTTACCGTCGGTTCGCAGGGTGCTGGTAGAAAACGCTTTCAAGCCAGGCCCTCTCACCCGACCGCGCTAATGCGGTCATGACGTTCTAACGGATGTGATGGAATGCCTTTAGATGCCGGACAATTAGTAATCGAGTTGCAAGAAATGCGTGATGCCGGACACCTCTCTGACGCGATCTTACGCCGTGCCATTCGATCTATCGAGGAAGCAGATGACCGCTATAATTGGGTTGGAGCATACCTCTTGAACGAAGCGGAACAGGAACTCTGGCTCCACAATTATGTTGGCTCTGGAACCGAGCACGCGAAGATTCCAGTAGGTACAGGAGTATGCGGTCGTGCAATAGAGCAGCGTACGAATTTGAATATTGCGGACGTCACTACGGAGGAAAATTACTTAGTGTGTTCACCAGATGTACAATCTGAGCTTGTCGTTTTGATACGAGCCGGATCGGACATCTTTGGTCAAATTGATATCGATTCTGACGAACCCGCAGCCTTCACAGAAGAAGATGAGATTGCCGTCATAAGTATAGCAGATAAGCTAGCGGAGCAATTGGCTGCAGAGCGGCGATAGTGGGGACTGAGAGGATGCCCTGAGGCTGCGGCCTAAGTGTCTAAATGCAGGGAATGCAGGTCCATTCACGCTTGATGGGACTCGTACCTATATCGTAGGACGGGAGCGGGTGGCGATTATTGATCCCGGACCTGATCTAGAGAGCCATATCCGAGCCCTGGCTTCAGCAGTTGGGCCCGCTCATCACCGGAAGATCATTCTTACCCACGGTCATTCGGATCACGCAGGATCAGCGAGTTCACTTTCGGTGGCTATAGGTGCTGAGGTGTGGGGTCCAGCGGGTGTAGAATGCGTCGGTCACGTACTTGCAGATGGTGACGTGATCATAACTGACGAGGGAAATTTGATTACGGTGAGCACGCCTGGTCATACCTCGGAGCACTTATCGTTTTACTGGGAAGCACAGCAAGCACTTTTCGCGGGCGACCACCTGTTGGGTAAGGGCAACACGACATGGGTGGCTGATTATCCGGGCTGTGTATCTGATTATCTTAACTCCATTGCTCAACTACGTATGCTCAGTCTTTCGGTCATCTATCCTGCCCATGGGCCGCCACTGGAAAATCCAACTGAAGTGTTGAACCGCTTCGAAAGTCACCGTCTGGCTCGCATCCAACAGGTTGAGGAGGCCTTGGAACAACACCCGAGTATAGCTACAGAGGAATTGGTGGCTTTCGTATATGGTGATGCTCTCCCTAATGGAATGGAGCGCGCAGCATCTCAGAGTCTGGAAGCGCTTCGGGAACATGTACAGACTCTTGGAAAAAGGTGACGAGGAACCTGTTGCATCTCTACTCACGGGTAAGGTATCCTCGGGCATGACCCGCCCCCTGCCTTCCACTGTCGTCAGCGATCTAGCCGAGATCGTTGGGCACGAACACGTGATCACAGACCCCGACCGTCTGCTCGTATATGAATCTGATGGACTCACTGCATATCGAAGGCCGCCACGTGCAGTGGTTCTCCCATCTTCAACTGAAGAAATTTCTGCCGTAGTAGGACTCTTACACAGCAATGGTATAGAGGTAATTCCGCGCGGAGCAGGTACAGGATTATCTGGCGGGGCATTGGCTACACCCGAAGGCGTCATAGTTGGTACTGCTCGTATGAATCGCATCTTGAAGATCGATGTAGAAAATAGAATTGCGATTGCTCAACCCGGCGTCATTAACGCTCATTTGACCGAAGCCACTAATTCCTACGGTCTCTATTATGCCCCTGACCCATCCTCTCAGAGTGCGTGCACGCTTGGTGGAAACGTTGCCGAAAACTCAGGAGGCCCTCATTGCCTGAAGTACGGTGTCACTGCCCGTTATGTTACCGGTCTCACAGTGGTATTGGCCGGAGGCCGGATCGTAGAGCTTGGGGGTGTGGGGCGAGATCCCTATACAACACTGGACTTAGTAGGTCTCTTCGTGGGCTCCGAGGGCTGCTTTGGCATAGCGACTGAAATTGAGCTCCGCCTACTACCAATCACCGAAGGTGTGCGGACCCTGCTTGGAATCTTCGAATCGGTTGAGTCGGCAGGGCGAGCAGTTACGAAAATCATAGCCTCTGGCTTGATGCCTGCAGCAGTAGAAATTGTAGATGGGCCGACAATCGAGGCGGTCGAAGCGAGTGTGTTTGCCGCTGGTTACCCACTTGAGGCCGGAGCCGCTCTCGTGATTGAATTTGACGGGACCGACACCGGCCTTGACTTGGACGCTGATCGAGCCGAGCAGTGCTGCCTTGAAGAGGGGGCTATCGAAGTTCAGAGGGCCACTGATCCGGAACACCGTGTGAAGCTCTGGACGGCTCGGAAAAAAGCCTTTGGAGCAATGGGGCGGATTGCTCCAGACCTGCTTGTTCAGGATGCAACGGTACCCCGAACCAAGCTTCCTGAAGTTCTGGCAGGTATTGATGACATCGGGAATCGATACGGTCTGAAGATTGCTAACGTATTCCACGCTGGTGATGGGAATCTGCATCCAAACATCTTATTCGACCGCCAAAACCAGAATGAGCTCGAGTCAGTTGAGCGTGCTTCCAAAGAAATCATGCAACTTTGTGTGGATGCAGGTGGCACGATAACTGGCGAGCACGGAGTCGGCGTGGACAAACGCCAATATATGACGCTGGTTCATGGGCCAGCTGAGCTGGAGGCGATGGCAGCGGCGAAGCGAGTTTTCGACCCAGCTTCCCTGTTCAACCCTGGAAAAGTGCTGCCCGCAGTGGAGGTAAAAGGGGCGACTGATACTGCGAAGATATTGGCCATAGGCGAATGAGGGTCGATCTAACTGATTCACTCTCTAGGCTGTTGCCGGAGGAGGCATTCGGCCATTCCGTCCCGTCAAGTCTATGGGCTGCGTTACGTACAGGTGTGGAAACGGTTGTTGCACCTGGATCAGCAGAAGAAGTGGCAACAATACTTAAGTGGGCGTCTGAGATGGGGGTTAGAGTGGTGCCCATAGGAACAGGGGCACATACGTACCCGCGTTATCCGAAGGATCCATTCATAGTGCTCACGACTTCGCGTCTCAACGAGATTCAACATTATGAGCCAGCAGATTTAACAATAACTGCGAGTGCTGGAGCATTGATCCGGGATCTTTCAACTGAGACGGCCATTCATGGACAGTGGCTCCCCTTTGATCCACCTGACGTGCCCAACAGGACCCTAGGAGGGCTGGTGGCAACAGGCCTAAGTGGTCCGCTGTGGGCCGGTTATGGACAACTAAGGAACCACGTTCTTGGGGCCACAATCGTATGCGGGGATGGACGAGCACTGAGGCTTGGCGGGAAGGTCGTCAAAAACGTAGCGGGGTTTGACATTCTAAAAGTGATGGTGGGCAGCCGTGGCGAGCTTGCAGTCATCACTTCTGTCACTGTTAGGCTTTTCCCATTACCAGTCGTAGATCAACTCCTTGTCCTTGAAGCTGCTGACGTCTCTGAACTTGTATCTACTGCCCGGGCCGTTGCTACGGCACCGATCATGCCTGCATCGATCATTCTAAGCGCGACCTCGGATGGGGGGAGGCTCCTGGTTCGCTTACATGGGGCTAGGGTCTCGGTGGAAGCTGATCAGAAACGTCTTGAAAAGCATACGGGCGTCTCTTTTGAAGTCAGGAATACTCCCGAGGCCGAGTCTTTGCTGGTGCAAGAAAGAGGTAGCGGCATTAATACGGAATTTGCGGTTCGGGTATGGGCATTGCCGTCTAGAATAGGCGTGCTATTGGATGTTCTTAAGCAGGTCCCAGGGGTGAGTTTGAACGCAGATGTGTACGGTGGATCAGTTCGGGCTTATTTACCTGTGAACCTCTCGGACATCGAGTCCAGCCTCGCAGGCTTACAAAAGGATATCGAAGAATTGGGCGGTACCATTCGGGCACTCCGAATTCCTGCTGAAGTCAATGCTTCCTCGTACTTTGCTAAACCTTTAGTGGACGAGGGGGAGCTTGCCGCGGGCCTGAAGCGTGCGTTTGATCCGCATGCTGTACTGTGGGGCATCGAGTGACGGGCGCGCCAGTATACGAGGCGCTCGGACAGGCTCTGGACGCACAAAAGGAACGTCTGCTTCCTTGCGTGCATTGCGGCTTCTGCCTTCCTGCCTGTCCCACGTACAACCGCCTCGGGAATGAGGCGGATTCGCCAAGAGGTCGCCTTCACCTCATGCAGGCAGTTGTTGAGGGAAGGCTTGAACCTAGTTCTGAAGCATTCAGAACACACATTGATCGTTGTTTAGGTTGTCGTGCCTGCGAGCCAGTTTGTCCCTCGGGAGTCGAGTATGGGACCTTGCTTGAGCTCGCACGTGAGACGGCGACTAAAGCAGCACCGCAAGGCTTGCCTACGAGATTTTTGCTCATGGTCTTAGGCACTCGTGCACTCCGAAGCCCCTTTTTCTTTATAGGACGTATGCTTCGAGGAACTAGACTCGCTGCACTGGGGGCCACCGTCCTGCCTTCATACGGCCCCTTTCGAGCGGTTCGTCTTATTCTGGCAATGTTGGCGTCAACGACGCGTTGGGAGCCAATGGCTTCGGAAGAGGCGACATCAGGAAACATTGATTCAGGAAGCCATGACGTTAGTCGAAAAAGCCGCGTTGCAGTTCTCTTGGGTTGTGTGCAGGAGGGACTCTTTACACGCATCAACAGCGCTACTGTGCGAGTCCTAGAGGCGAACGGGCACGAGGTGATATTAGTTGAAGGTCAGGACTGCTGCGGAGCTCTGCATGCGCATGGAGGAGACCTTGAACGTGCGCGGATGCTTGCTCGCACAAACATAAGGGCGTTTGAGGCATCAGGAGCGGACTTCATTGCTGTAAATGCTGCGGGGTGTGGGGCAGCCATGAAGGATTATGGGACCCTCCTTGAGAGGGATCCGGATTTCGTTCAAAGAGCTGAAGAGGTTGCGCTGGCCGTGAGAGATGTGTCGGAGATACTAGCAAGTTCAGGCCCCAGGATCGGTGCTAGTATCCCCTGTAAAATTGCGTATGATCATCCCTGCCACCTACTCCATGCCCAGGGTGTGGAGCACGCACCAATCACTGTACTGGAAGCTGTGCCGGATGTTGAGGTTCACATAGTTGCGGATGCTGAGGAATGTTGCGGGGGTGCTGGGATCTATGGCATCACGCATCCTGAACTCGGCGGATTGATTGGTGGAGATAAAGTGTCTGCGGTTAGGGCTTGCCTTGCAGACGCAGTCGCTACACCCAATCCCGGTTGTATGATGCAGATTGGTGCGGGTCTCCGACTAGAAGCCTCTAACGAAGGTGTTATCCACCCGGTTGAGCTTCTTGATGAGAGTTATCGGAGAGCGGGCTTCTACCGGGTTGGGGGCGCTGAGTGAGCAAGGCGGGTGATAGGGCTACGGAGATTTTGGCTTACTTAGAAGATCAAGTAGACGCGATGATTGAGATGTTAATGGATCTCGCGTCTCATGAATCACCTAGTGATGTTCCTGAATCCCAGGTCGGAGTTCAAGGTCAATTGACTAAATTCCTTCAGGAAATGGACTTTAGAATCCGGCACGTACCAGGCCGAAAAACTGGGGGGCATCTTTTCGCGGTTCCAATAAATCGAGACCGAGATATGCCCGTTCAATTACTCGTCGGTCATACGGACACGGTCTGGCCACTCGGGACTACGGATTCCATGCCAGTTGTGATAGAAAATGGAATCGTTCGCGGTCCAGGTACCTTCGATATGAAGGGCGGTATCGTGCAAGCGATTTTTGCTCTACGCGCCATCCGATCTCTGGGTTTTGAGTTTCCTGCTACCCCTATCTGGTTCATTAATTCCGATGAAGAAATCGGTAGCCCAGAGTCCCAGCGGTACGTACGAATGATCTCGCAAGCTGCTATTAGGGCCTTCATTCTTGAGCCCGGTTTAGGCACGGAAGGAAAACTCAAGACAGCCCGAAAAGGTGTTGGGCGTTTCCGCATACTTATCCATGGTGAGGCCGCACACTCTGGGTTAGATCCTACGAATGGAGCCTCTGCCATACAGGAACTTGCCAATGTAGTGCATCAACTGCACGGCCTGACTGATCTTGAGAGAGGTATTACCGTGAACGTTGGTGTTGTCCAGGGTGGTACACGTGTCAACGTCAAGGCGGCGGAGGCGGAGGCGGAGGTTGATGTTCGAGTTGCATCCATGGATGACGGAGAAGCAGTCACACGCGCAATTCGAGGCTTGACCGCCAGAACGCCAGGTACATCACTCGAGGTTTTGGGAGGCATCCAGGCTCCCCCGCTAGAGCGGACCCCCCGGAATCGCAGGCTCTGGGAAGCTGCTCGGGCTGCAGGAAATCGACTTGGAATCGAACTAGAAGAAGGCACTTCCGGAGGTGCATCTGACGGAAACACTACGAGCCAATACGCTGCAACCCTTGATGGCCTTGGCTCGCTTGGTGATGGCGCCCATGCCCTCCACGAGCATGTTGTTGCCAAGGCCCTACCAAGCCGCGCAGCTCTATTAGCTGAACTGCTGCTTAGTCCCGTCTCCTCAGGTGATGAATGGTAGCGGGCCAAAAAGCTGGCTCACACGTAATTCGCCCATTTGAGACGATGCAGGAATTTCACAGCTGTGTTGAACTTCAAGAGCAGACGTGGGGGCTCGGTTTTTCCGAGCGAGTTCCGACCGCGATTCTGAAGGTTTCTCAGATTTTGGGTGGCGTGGCAGCCGGGGCATATAGTGAAGATGGAGATCTGGAAGGTTTCGTATTTGGTATGACTGGGATCAGGGATGGGCAACTTGTGCATTGGTCAGATATGCTCGCAGTTATTGAGCATGCGCGAGATGCCGGTTTGGGCACACAACTCAAGGCTTACCAGCGAGAGCAGGTGCTAGCACGGGGTGTCGAGAAGATGCTCTGGACATTCGACCCCCTGCAGTCACGTAATGCCTATCTCAACTTTGTCAAATTAGGAATTGTGGTCCAGGAATACGTGGAAAGCATGTATGGGGAAACGGACTCCCCACTTCATCGGGGGGTAGGAACCGACCGGTTTGTAGCTTTGTGGGAGCTAACCTCGCTGCGTGCCTCACGTCGGCTGGCGGGCAGTAAGCCTCCAGCCCAGCCATCGGAACATGCTACACAAGTCCTATCTGAGGCAGGGCGTTACTCTTTGCCAGAGCCCGGAATACCAGACCTGCAAAGTGAAGAAAAGGAAGTTCTGGTCGCAATTCCATCAGATATCGTGCAGGTGATGAATCTAGATAACGGGCTTGCAGGCCGCTGGCGCGAAGCTACACGAGAGACCTTGGTTCACTATATGAGTAAGGGGTATGAGGTGCACGAGATCTTCTGGGGAGAGCGGACTTCAGACTATCTGTTAGTGCAGCCCGGGATGCCATGACCTGATACCAAGTCGCGGACTAGGTCGGGCGAGCGACCACTATTCTAAGCCGTTTCACTTCTCAATAGAGCAGAAACCAACTGGCCGGAGATCGGATGAAGATTGAGCGAGCAGTTCTGCGGGAGATCCCGCTTCGCCTCAAAGAATTCTTCGAGATTAGTAGTGGGGGTCAACAGGACCGACGTATCCTCCTGCTAACTTTTTTTGCAGAAGGACTCGAGGGTTGGAGTGAGTGTGTCGTATCAGAGGAACCGTCTTACGCGTATGAGACCACTGAAACCGCCTGGCATGTTCTCACCGATTATATCCTCCCTGAGATGATTGGGCGTGAGGCTAATGCGCCTGAGAAACTTTTAGACCCGGTCGGTTGGGTTAGGGGCCACCCAATGGCAAAGGCTGCTGTTGAGATGGCAGGTTGGGACTTAGCGGCGCGAGCGGAAGGGATTTCGCTCTCGAAGAAGCTTAGGGGTGAGCGAGAGTACGTGCCGGTTGGTGTTAGCGTGGGACTCAAGCCGACAGACGCCGAGCTCCATGACCAGGTCCAGGGCTATATCGAAGAAGGCTACGCTCGGGTGAAAATCAAGATCAAACCAGGTCGAGACATTGAAATGCTCGCAGGTTTGCGAGAACGCTTTCCAGACACTGCATTCATGGCCGATGCTAATTCAGCATATTCATTGTCTGATATCGACCGATTGAAAGAGTTCGATGCCTTGGGCCTGACGATGATTGAGCAGCCACTATCGTATAGCGATTTTCTCGATCACGCTCGTCTTCAGGAACAAATTGAGACACCAGTTTGTCTGGATGAGTCGATCAAATCTGTGGGTGATCTAGCGCTCGCTCTACATCTCGGAAGCTGCAAGGTTGTTAACATCAAACCAGGTCGGGTGGGGGGCTTCGCTGTAAGCCGCAGGATTCACGATACCATGCGTTCAGCGAGCTTGCCGGTCTGGTGTGGTGGCATGCTCGAGTCGGGAGTGGGGCGCGCTCACAATGTGGCCCTAGCATCCTTACCTGGCTTCACGCTTCCAGGAGATATTTCAGCAAGTCGTCGCTATTGGGACCGTGATATTGTATCGCCTGAGTTTGAAGTAGAAGATGGAGTAATGAAGGTTCCGAGTGGCCCTGGAATCGGGGTCGACCTAGATCTAGATCGCATTCAGAGTCTGACGGTTCGCGAGGCGTCCTTCAGTTAACTCGATTCTTCACTTGGCTTGTCGTCGAGAAGCTGCTGTGAGGGGGGCGCTAGATACTCTCCTGGTCGCAAGTCGACAGTTACCTGGACCTGTATGTGGCCCATATCTGCTCGGTCTCGGATTGCATCTCTAACCCGTGGCTCGAGCTTTTGGTACGCGGCAAGGACACCGCCCCGGAGTTCTTTGCGAAGAACCCTTAGGGCGTTCACGTCAGCACGACTAGTCTTGGTTTCTTTTTTCGCATCCGCGACTTCGTACGGGCGAATTTCAAACGGGGAAACACCGACATCATCGAATCGCTCATGATCCAAGTATTGGACTGAAATACTCACGTCCCCACGTGCATGATGGTGATGGATATCGCCGACTGCTTGGAATCGAGCAGCCAGTCTGCCCATTTCTGAGCGCTGTGCAGCTTTGGTGTACGCTTTCTCCAGAACTGCGAAGATCCGCTTAAGACGTTCGGATGTCGTGGCGTCTACATCAGGCATCTCAGTCTCTAAGTCTCGGCCTAGTGCCTGTCGGTCAACCTGAAAGCGTGCACTTTCCGCATCGCGATTTCTGGCTCGATCGATATTATCGAGAATCCGGTCTGGATTGGTCCGGTAGCTCATACGATTGTTTGGGGAAGCACTGTAATTAAGGGTCAGTTATGACATGTAAACATAGGGAAACTAGAGCCTAAGAGGATACAGGGTCGTCATCGAACAGCCAAGGACAGGAGACTATAATATGGACCAGGTCGGACAAGAATCTTACGGCAAAGAGCGGGCGGATTCGATTGATCTGGTCACGATACCCGGAATTCACAGGCGTTTCTTAGACACATTCTTCAGTCCTGCAAAGATGAATGCATATCTGGCTGCTGAGCCTAGGTGGGTTATGGCTTTGGTGCTTAGCGCAGCGCTCATGAGTCTACAGGTAGCCCTAATCCCATCAGAGGTTTGGGAAAGCTTCATGAGAGAGCAGTTGCTGGCCCAAGGTGGCACACCACTTCCGATGCCGGATTGGGTTACGGATTGGATGAGTATTCTAACAGTAGTAGGGGCGGCATTGAGTACATCGATAGTGATACCGATTGGAGCGGGAGTCCTCACGGGCATCTTCGCTTTCGTTCTTGGAGACGCAGGGGGTTACCGACAATACCTTGCGGTTACTGCTCACTCGTTTTTCATTCCGGCCCTTGTGGGGCTCTTTATCATGCCTCTCAAGATCGCGACTCAAGACCCTCAGTTAACGCTTAACCTTGGAAGTTTCTTTTTCTTTCTTCCCTCTGGGTACTGGCTTAGTGTGCTCACAGCTATGGACCTGACTCAGATATGGTCGTCACTAGTTATTGCCCAAGGAGCCCACTGTATCGACAGGAGAAGGAGTTTCACGAGTGCCGCTGTAATCCTTTTGAGCCTGATGTTCGCCATGGCGCTCATAATTGGGCGCTTTATGCCAAGCTAAGTACTGACGCGTGAATACTCCTCGCCCGAAAGTGATCGGATGGATAATCGTTGGTACATCGGTGACAGCAGCAGCATTTCACTTGTATGCTGCGGGTGTATCACCATTTACAGCACTGGTCCAACGACCGGTCCATCTCGCGTTGATGGCAACTCTAGGTTTCTTGGGCGTGGGTGTGCAGTTTCACCAGCGCTCAAGAAAAACAGGGGGGCTTGATCAAGAATCCGGGCCACCTCGCATCGGCCCGCTCAATTGGGTGCTTGCTGGCCTATCGGTACTGGCGTGCCTCTATCTTGCCTCTGAGAACCAGGAACTTGTAAGTCGTTCTGGTAATCCCACGCCCCTGGACCTGGTCGCTGGCGGCGTGATGGTGGTCTTAGTACTAGAACTTGCTCGTCGAGCGACAGGGTGGGGTCTGGTTACTGTGTGCATCATGGCGCTGGCTTATGCGTTCAGTGGTCCATACCTCCCTGGTTTCCTTGCTCATCGCGGGTACGGAGCCACTCGGATTGTGGAGCAACTTTTTCTCTCAACCGAGGGAATATGGGGCGTGCCGCTCGGTGTCTCTGCGGATTTCGTTTATCTCTTTGTTCTCTTTGGTGTCGTCTTGGATACCGCCGGAGGGGGCGCCCTCCTCATTGCGTTAGCGAATAAGGTGGCGGGAAAAACTCGGGGTGGCCCAGCTAAAACAGCTGCAGTCGCGAGTGCGTTTATGGGCTCACTGTCGGGTAGCGCGGTCGCGAATGTCGTAACGACGGGCACATTCACTATTCCCCTTATGAAGCGTGCAGGCTTCCGACCATTTTTTGCTGGTGCGATTGAAGCGGCAGCAAGCACGGGTGGCCAATTAATGCCACCTGTGATGGGAGCTGGAGCCTTCATCCTCGCTACATGGACGAATATCCCGTACCTGGAGGTCGCCGCTGCAGCTGTCATCCCAGCAATCCTATACTATGCAGCCCTTTTGGCCGCTATCCATTTCCGAGCTTCTGCAATGGGTATCGAGCCAGTCAGGGAAGTAGCCCCAGAGAAAATAAGAGATAAACTGCATTTATTATTACCCCTGGGGGCCATAGTGCTTCTGCTGGCCATGGGGCGCTCACCGATGAGGGCAGCTTTTTGGGGAGTGACATCCGCTTTAGCCATGGCCTGTCTTCGACCTGCCACACGGCCCTCATTGCCTCAATTGGGTGAGGTTATGGAACGTGGGGGCCGTGGCGCTGTTCAGGTTGCTGCAGCATGTGCTGCAGCGGGGATTGTGGTAGGTGTGGCATCACTAACGGGCATTGGTCTCCGGATGTCGGAACTAATAGTGACGATTTCGGGCGGCAGTCTCCTAGCAGCACTTATGCTGACAGCGATAGGCTCAATTATCCTTGGTATGGGGCTCCCGACAACTGCTGCATACGTTGTCCTTGCAGCTTTGGGTGCTCCTGCGCTGGTACAACTCGGCGTTCCGCTGCTTGCAGCCCATCTATTTATTTTCTACTTCGGCTGTATTTCCAATGTGACACCTCCGGTTTCTTTGGCGGCGTTTGCGGCCGCAGGTATCTCCGGATCGCCGGCGCTCAAGACGGCTGTGTCTGCCGCGCTCCTTGCAGGGGCGGGATTCGTGGTGCCGTTTATGTTTGTATACGGTCCGGAACTACTTCTGATAGGCAACCCTGTCGAAATCATGCTGGCTTTTGTGACTGGGCTATTAGGGGTCATTGCTCTCGCATCTGCAGGTATGGGATATGCCCGCCGCCCGCTCAGAATTTGGGAACGAGCGATCGCCGTATGCGCTGCCCTATTATTAGTTTATCCCGGACTTCCCACAGATGTCGGTGGGTTGCTTCTATTAGCGTTCATCTTTACCTCCCGTCGTTGACCTACAGTCAAACCATTGATACACGCACTGTCTAAGTAATTCTGTAAGTGCCAGTAATAAAATCACTCACGGTAGCCTGAGCTATCGAATGTTAGTTAGACTTGACGTCAGTTCCGTGGCTTGATTCAAATGTGAGTTGGTCGAGTGAAAATACTGTCTAATAAAGCTGTCACTTCTCTGTTGGCATGCCTCTTTTTATTGGCTGGCTGTGGCGATGGGCAGCAATTCTTATCATTGGGGACCGCTGGGACCGGAGGGATCTATTATCCCCTTGGTGGTGCGTTGGCGAGTCGTATGTCGCTGGCTGATCCTATAAGGCAGTACACTGCAGAAGTTAGTGGTGGTTCAGTAGAGAACATCAACCGGCTTGCTGATGGCCAGATGGACCTCGGGATGGTTCTGGCAGTCACTGCGTACCAAGCACAATTCGGTTCAGGGGACATGGAACCCGTACCTGGCCTCAGGATTGTTGCTCCACTGTATCCGAACCTCACCCACGTTATGGTTCCGCGGAATTCCACGGATGTGGGGATTGGTGATCTCGGAGGCAAGAGAGTCTCTGTTGGTCCCCCAGGAAGTGGTACAGAACAGATGGCTCGCCATCTGTTGGCAGCACACGGTTTAACTTACGACGACCTGGAACCCCGCTACCTATCTTTCAGCGAATCTTCGTCAGCACTCCGGGATGGAGCTATTGATGCAGCGGTGATTTCTGTGGGCTACCCTGCTGCTGCCGTGCTTGAGGCGACAACCATCGCAGGTGTCCGACTGCTACCGGTGGATCCTGAAGTTGTGACGTCGATGAGAGAAGAACATCCTTACTATTCGGTTGCTGAGATTCCAGCTGGAGCCTATCCAGGGGTGGAGGAAACTCTCAAGACGGTAGCAGTACATAATTGGATTGTTGCTATGGATACACTGGACGATGAGGTGGTTGAGATCCTGCTGAACATTCTCGCTAATGACCGGGCATCACTGGAACAAGTACACGATATGGCTGCTCAGATTGACCTTGCTCGGCTTTCGAGTGCGCCAATCGCGCTCCACGATGCCACACAACGCTGGGTAGCAGAGAGATAAATGGTCGTAGGTAGCGGCTGCTCTACGTCTTCGCTTTTGGCGGTCATGACCTTGGCCGTCCTCGCTCCCCAGGAGTCACTGACACAGGATATTCCGGAGCCCTACTCGTTGGACCGAATAACGCCTGCGGATGCTCAATCTGATAAGATTACCGAAGAGTTTTCGAATAAGGCTCTCGATGCTTCGCGAAAGCTCGGACCGATTGAAATCGACGGCCGTATCGATGAGCCAGATTGGGAGATGGCGAAAGTCTTCACCGGCTTCACAGCGAAGGAACCGATAGAAGGCGAGCCAGCGAAGGATGATACAGAGGTGAGAGTTCTTCTCGGTGACGGGGCGATCTGGATTGGAGCTCGGATGTGGGATTCTAAGCCGGAGGAGATCGTGTCACGACTTACTCGGCGTGACTCTGACGGCATCTTTGACAAGTTCTCTGTACATCTTGATCCAAACCGTGATCATCTAACCGGTTACATCTTCTCGTTGAGTGTCGCGAACGTTCAGCGAGACCATTACCTATACAATGATGACAAGCTGGATGGTGCATGGGATGCCGTTTGGTCCTCTGCAGTCCAGCGAGATGAGGATGGCTGGTCCGCGGAGATCCGTATTCCCCTTTCTCAGATTCGTTACGAAGCAAGCGATGATCCCCAAACTTGGGGGATCAACTTCTTTCGCCGGCGTGTCGCTAGTGCAGAAGAATCCTACTACGCTCTGCTCTCAAAACTTGAGAAAGGCATCGCGAGCCGGATGGCGGAGATGGAAGGTGTGCTAGTAGACAACCCGTCTCGACGCTTTGAGCTTCTTCCTTACGCCGTCAGTAATTACCACAATGCACCCGCTACTCCGGGAGACCCGTTTTTCGATGGCTCTGCTGCAAATGGGAGAATTGGTCTCGATCTCAGTTATGGCCTAGGAGCCTCGTTCACCCTAGATGCCACGATCAACCCTGATTTCGGTCAAGTAGAAGCCGATCCCGCAGTGATTAATCTCAGCGCATTCGAGACATTTCTCGGTGAACGACGCCCGTTCTTCGTTGAAGACGCACGAATCTTCGACTTCACACTGTCGGGCAAGAACAATCAGCTCTTTTACAGCCGGCGGGTTGGTCGTGCTCCTCACGGTCGCGCCCCGTACGAAGCGGAGCATAGCCAGGTCCCTGAGAATGCTACGATTCTCGGTGCCGCAAAGCTGTCAGGAAGAACTGCTAAAGGTCTTTCTGTTGGTGTTCTAGGTGCGGTTACCGGAGATGAGTTCGGTCAGGGAGTTTTTGGTGATGGATCAGAAAGCGAGTTCCTTGTCGAACCCCGGTCGGAGGTAGGGGTGCTGAGTCTTGCAAAAGACTTCGGTGATGGAGCTTCTCAGGTCCGAGGCCTTGTGAGTGGGTTACGTCGAGCGCTCCCCAGCGACAAATCCTATAACTGGCTGGCATCATCGGCTTTTAATGGGGGCCTCCGACTTGATCATCGGTGGCGGGATGGGAAGTATGGAATGTTCGCTTATGTGACCGGTAGTCATGTGCGAGGAGCCGAAGAAGCAATAACAAGGATTCAAAAGGCAAGTAATCACTACTTCCAGCGGCCAGACGTGACTCGGGCATCCTTAGATGAGACGGCCACTACAATTAGCGGACTTGCCTGGCGTTTGAATTTGGAAAAACGGGAGGGTGAGCACTGGACGGGATCGGTCTGGAGTTCTCAGATCACTAACGGCTTCGAGATCAATGAATTGGGTTTTTATCCTACTGGGGAGCGACTCGACGCTGGTGCAAGGATCAATTACAAGGAGATCGTGCCGGGACGATTATTTCGGGGCTATAGCTTTGGTGGCTGGACTTATCAGAACTGGAGCCACGAAGCACTCGACGACTTCTGGTCTAGTGGATCATGGCGTGATGCCCGGGTCCGGGGTGCCTTTACTGCAAATGCTAACGGTCAATTCCTGAACTACTGGAATCTCCGAACTAGTGGGACGTATACACCTCGAGCGATGAGCCGGTCTGCCACTCGCGGGGGTCCAATGATGGTGCGTCCGGGTTCTACGAAGTGGTCGGTTAACCTAAGTAGTGATCGGCGGAAGGCGGTGAGCTTCGGCTCTCATTTTGAGATGGAGGATGACCGCCAGGGTGTCGGCGGTGGTTGGACAGTCCGAAGTGATGTGAAAGTTCAACCCTCCGAAAGACTTCAAGTTGTAGTAACTCCGAGGTATAACGAAGACAATTCAGGGCACCAGTATGTTGCTGCGACAGAAACCATACCGTATGGCCCAACATTCGGAGTTCGTTACCTCTTTGCTGACCTTAGTCGGCGCACGGTATCAATGGAAACCCGGTTAGATTGGACTTTTACTCCCAGGCTATCGCTGCAGCTTTTTGCACAACCCCTGCTGTCTTCGGGTGACTATGTTCAATACAAGCAACTGGCCACATCGAAGTCCTATGATTTTTTGGAATTCAATCCGGGAGCAGGCTCTAATACAGCAGGAGGGGTAGCTTGTCCAGGAATCTGCGACTTGGAAGGCAGGCAGTACGTCGACTTCGATGGTGATGGCACGGCGGATTATTCTTTCCGTGATAGAGACTTTAATGTGCGCTCCCTTGTGGGCAACGCTGTTCTGCGTTGGGAATACAGGCCGGGTTCGACACTTTTCCTAGTATGGCAACGCAGGCAGTCTGATTATGCGTTCGCGGGGAATTTGGATTTCCAGAGAGACGTCACTGCACTGTTTGAGGCACCGGCGGACAACAGATTCATTATCAAGATGAACTACTGGCTCGGACTGTGAGGATTCCTATAGGCTCTGCTGTTTTTGGTTGCTATACGACGCATCACGGAGTTTCTGCCGATGACCAGGAGTATTTCGGGTGAGAATCAACCCTGGGTGGATAGCCGGTTTTGTAATGCTAATGGCTTTCTTGCCGATGATGTACAAGCTGGTGGTGGGACTCATAGGGGTTGGGTTTGTGGTTAACCGCTTTCTAACCAGGATCATAGGATGGGTGGATACGGGAAGTCGTGTTAAGGCGATGGTTGATGACCTGAACGAAAAGAACGAAAACGAAATCATAATTGAGGATTCCGAGTAGATTTACTCAGATCAAGTCCCTCAACAGATTTTTTCCAGCTGTGTCTAGTTTTCGCCTGAAAACCCGTTTTTTGGCATGTCTGGGATAATGCGCAGAGCATTCTCGTAGTAAATCTTTCGGAGCACGTCATCGGGTAGTCCCATTCCATAGAGTTTCCAGAAGGCGTGGTAATCCCTGTAGTAGTCGAAGTACTCGTCTTCTGTCTCAAATACCCGCCAATAGTAGGGGTATTCATCGGGTTGGAATGAGTCCTTACCAAAGAGGATGCGGTCCTGATATTTGACGAAAAAATCGCGCGCAAAACGGGGTTGTCTTCCTAGGTCATAAAGCACTGCACCGACTTCTGCATAGACATTTGGAAAGCGGTCAAAAAGTTCACCGAGCCTGCCCAGGTCTTGTGTGTACCAACTCATATGAGCCAGCACCCACGTTGTATTTGGATGTCTTTCAAGCATGCGGTCACGTTCCTCCATTAGTTCATTAAATTCTGGGAAACGTGAGCGGTCATTAAAACGACGGTTGGGAAAGAGTGCCATTTCAAGCCAACGCTCATTCTCAAAGTCGAGGGGTTCGAAGAACTCTGCTGGGTCACCCGTATGCACGAATACCGGGATCCCTAAGCGGCCCGCTGTTTGCCATACAACATCGAGTTCCGGGTCATCCATTTGTAGGCGACTACCGTCAGCCTTCCGCGTAAGAAGGCCGAATCCTTTGCCAATTTCACCGATACCAACTGCTCCAGCAGTGACGTCTTGTTCCAACTGAGATGCGATCCGAGCGCCAGATCCTGGGCCAACACTTTGGAGGTCAACCGTGGTGAAAAAAACGAATCGGTCTTGCATTCCTGCAGCCCGGACTGCCTGAATTTGCCGTGTTAATGAGGTTCCAGAACTTCCTCGAGCCTGGACCATGACCTGAAGGTTCAATTCGTCCATTGCTGTGACGACACTCTGGATAGTGCCGGGACTATTGAGTGCAGGAGGGTGGCCGTGGAAATCCACGGCCGGGAACTTGGCTTGGGGAACTTTGTGTTCGGGTACGATTAGGGTTGATCGAGGCTTGTACTCCAGGATTGTCGGGGGCGGAATCTGCGGAGTACGATTCCGTCTGGTGATCTGGGCCTGGCTTTGTGCATTTGGAATGCAAAGTGAAAGGAAGAAAAAGAGGAAGGCCAGGCGGATCGTCATAGTTCTATTCGCATGAATTTGGAGAAGGTGTGAACGGATACTGTAGCTGAAAGGCTAAGGTAACCTCAGTGGTCTACTGCGATCCCCATTACTTCAAAGCGCGCCTCCCGTAGTAAGGTGCCAGATCCGAGAAAAGCTCGTGCTGGGAATTCAGCTGAGAAGTACGTCCGGTACACTTCGTTGAACGTGTCATAGAACGCCACGTCTGAGCAATAAACTTGAACTAACACAAGGTCATCCATGGTCATCCCAGCATCCTGAAGTTGGCCGCGTATGTTATTCAAGACATTTCTGGCCTCCACATCTACTGCTGCGGGCACCTCACCATCTGCATCCAACCCTAACGTGCCTGAGATATAGAGTGTGTTCCCTGCTAGTACCGCACCGCTGAATGGCCCCCCGCTTTCGTTCACAGTGCGAGGATTGATGTAAGTGACCTCTTCTTGTGCAGCGAGCTTAGCTGAGGAGAGTCCAAGAAGCACAGCAACGAATGTGAAGAAATATAGTTGGGTTCTCATGGCGCTAGACCTGAGGAGAGGAAGGTTTTGCTACATTGACAGAGGATGCTAGAAGCTGGAGCCCCTAGATGGCAACGCTACTCGGGACGAGAAACAGTGTTTGCTCATCCTAGGATCTTAAGTGCGAGCTAGGCGGTATCAGTCCAACTCTTGCCCAGGTGCGCGATGCTTGCTAGGCATCCCGACTCTGGTTTCCGTCCAACTAGTCAACATGTACAGATTCTTGGTCTGGCAAGAACAAAGTCCGGGCGATCTACTGACTAAGTGTCTGCTGCTGAACATTCAAAGAATAACTGGAGATTAATAGGGATGTGCCCTCTAATAAGTCATGAGAACCTAGCGTGAGTAGCCGCACCGCTGTGGTACTGCTAGGGTTCGGGGAACCGGAGGGTGTGGACCAAGAGGAAGTCACCGGTTTCTTGGAACGAATTTTTCTAGCAAACGCAGGCTTAGAGGATGAAAGTCCCGGAGGTGCGGAAGCTAGGGCACGGTTCTTAGCCGATGCACGTGCGCCAGCGCTGACAGAAATATATCGGGCGATAGGTGGCTCCCCTCTAATGCCTCAACTTCAAGCCAAGCGCGAAGGTTTGGAGAAAGAGTTGGCCCGGCGTGATCTGGCAATACCTGTCACGCTGGGCACTCAGTTCCTGACTCCGTCAATCAGTGATGCTGTGTTATGGTGTCAGGAGAATGAGGTTGAACGAATAGTTGGCCTTACCACGTATCCAGTGTGTGGTCGCTCAACGACGGTAGCCTCTCTCGACGAGCTTTCGAGAGAGGTGGAAGTCCGGCAGGGCTTTGCCCAAGTCGTTGCTGTCGGCGGTTGGCATGCACATCCAGATTTTGCTGCGATTTGGGAGACGGCAATCAGAGAGTATGCTCAAAGCGTGGGAGTGGATTTACTCGAACCGGGCTCACTCCTCTACTTCAGTGCACATGGCACCCCTCTCAAGTATTTGGAAAGGCTGCCGTACACACACTATGTAGAAGCTCTGTGCTCTGCTATCGCCAATTCCCTTGGGGATGTGAAGTACGTCCTCGGGTACCAAAACCACGGAAACCGGCCTATCCCCTGGGTAGAGCCTGATAATGAGACACTCATGCCTAGCTTGGATGCGGATCGGGTTGTGGTTGTCCCGATTAGCTTCATACAAGAGCAATCCGAAACACTCTCGGAGCTGGACCACGACCTATCTGATCTCGCAAGATCTCAGGGGTTAGATTTTTATCGAGTTCCAGTACCTCATGATTCACCTGCACTGCTGGAGCTTATGGCAGATCTAGTGGAAGCAGCATTGGCATCACCCGGGGCCGAACTCTTACAGAGTTGCAATTGCAACCCAGGAGCCTGGTGCACAAATGGGAGTGCGAATGAAGCCTGAATCCAAGGGGGTCTTGAAGTGGACGCTCTGGAGTGCTTTACTGTCGTTCGCTGCTTTCGCCGGTGTAACGGCCACACAGGCCGTAGCTGAGGGGGGAAGCCCCATAGAACATTGGGGTGTGATCGTTGCACTGGGCGTTATCGGCGGTACGGTCGGCGGACTCGTCGGCCCCATGATTCGCGGCATAAGCTTGCGCTTCAGGAAGCGTTGAGCGGATCTGTCGCCCAGTCACGGGAATCTTTACCCTACCGACCATGCCAAAACCGACACCAGCCAGCGAAACCAGTGCTACGCTTCTAGTACTGGGTGCGAGTCATCATACGTCCAGCGTGGATCGCCTCGGATCTTTCGCACGTGGTGCGGAAAGATTACGTCGACGATTTGAAGACTCCTGGGAGGGCGGCTCAGAGCCACCGATCAGGGAAATGACAGTGTTGGCTACGTGCAACAGAGTCGAAATTTACGCAGTTGTGGACCCTGTCCATGAGGATACAGCGGCCCATTTGATTGCCGGTGAGGTTTTCGTGCATGCCGATTCTGTTTGCTCCGATGTGTCGTACCAACTGAGAGATGCAGATGCCATAAGACATCTTGCCCGGGTGGCTGCTGGCTTGGATTCCGTTGTTGTAGGTGAGCATCAAATCAGTGGCCAGGTGGCGCGTGCATTTGTGAAACCTTCCAGCTGGAATGGCGAGGCGAGTGTCCTGAGAGACGTTGGTCGGATCGCAGCTCGCGCAAGCGGACGTGTCCGGCAGGAAACGGAACTAGGCCGTCATTCTGCAAGTTTGGGTACAGTTGCCTTGGATCTTGCAACAGACGAGTTGGGTGACCTCGAAGGGGGAAGTATTGTAGTTGTTGGTGCGGGCAAGGTAGGTAGTCTGGTATGCTCAGCTCTTGGCCGAGCTCATGCCTCAAAGATTACAGTTGTGAATAGGTCAGCGGACCGTGCTCGTAAAATAGCCGTGAAAATAGGAGCTGAAACAGCTGCACTCGATCAGCTTCCTACGCTTCTAGAGAATGCAAGTGTAGTGATTACCGCAACTACCTCCGATGAGCCAACCATCGATGAAGCTACTGTAAGACAATCTCTTGCAGAACGAGCAGATACAGTGGGTCCGCTCCTGATCATTGACCTCGCAATCCCGAGGGATGTTGACCCGGCCGTCGCAGAACTTGAGGGGATCCACCTGCTTACGCTCGATGATGTTAAGTCACGCCTGGACCGCCATATGTCTCTCCGGCTAGGGGAAGTAGGTCCCGCGGAAGCTGTGGTCGATAATGTGGTCGATACTCATCTACACAGTCCGGAATCCACGGAAGTAGAGGCCTTAATAACTCAGCTACGACGTACCACTGAGCAGATCAGAGACCATGAAGTGGGGCGCTGGCTTGGATCAATTGACGGGGCTGTCAACCAAGAGGATGTGGACCGCCTGACTCGGTCTATCGTGAATAAGTTGTTTCACACACCGATGTTGCGGTTGCGCGGAGCCGAAGAACTCAACGGCCGCCACACACAGCTCTTGGGTGCCGTTAGCGAATTGTTTGATCTGAGTGATCCAGGCGAGCCCACCCCGCCAGAGTAAGAACCTTTTGCCCTCCGATAGGGTGCGCGTCGGAACGCGTGGATCGATCCTGGCGATGTGGCAGGCCCGCTGGGTCTCAGAACATCTAACAAGAGCGGCCCCTGCGTGCTCGGTCGAGCTTGTAGAAATCAGGACCCGAGGTGATGAGCATCAAGACCTCGGTAGTCTTCCGGGCATGGGACACTTTACCTCGGAACTCGAAGCCGCTTTAGCTGATGGGCGTATTGATGTCGCGGTGCATTCTCTGAAGGACTTGCCAGTAGAGGATAGCGCGGGAGTAATAGTTGCAGCGGTACCTCTGCGGCACGACTCGAGTGATTCGTTGGTGAGCTCTTCTGGAGCATCCCTGATGTCTTTGGGCCATGGAGCTCGGATAGGAACTGGAAGTCCACGCCGTGCTGCGTTGTTGATGTTCCACCGTCCTGACCTTGATGTAGTCGAAATCAGGGGCAACGTCGATACCCGAATTCGTAAGGTGGATGAGGGGATGTATGATGCCGTTGTGCTGGCAACAGCTGGCCTGTTTCGGCTCGGACTAGAAGATCGAATTAGTGAAAAACTAGGGGTACGGGAATTTCCACCAGCGCCGGGCCAGGGAGCACTCGCAGTGCAGATGCGGGATGAGGATTCTGAATTACACCGAGTAGTAAAAAGTTTAGACGAGCCAGACGCTAGGGCGACGACAGGGGCAGAGAGAGCATTTCTCAGAGGCTTAGGAGGTGGATGCACTCTACCAGTGGGGGCCCATGCCTGGCGGGAGTCCGGTCAACTGAAGCTCCTCGGGTTTGTCGGATCCAATACCGGTGGCCTCTCTTTGAGAGCAGAAGTAACGGGTGATGATCCCGAGGCACTAGGGGAGAAGCTTGCGGAACAAATGCTCAGCGACGGAGCCAGAGAGCTACTGTGATGCGCGATGCGGTGCAGGGCCCGTTGATGGGAAAGAGAATCGTAGTAACCCGCCAGCTCGAACGAGCTGACTCGCTATCTGCCAGACTCGAGGCCCAGGGGGCTCAGGCGATTCTTTGCCCTACGATCAAGGTCATTCCCCCGGCTTCTTGCGCAGAGATAGACCGGGCGATTTCACGGATTAAGGTTTACCGATGGGTTGTTTTTCCTAGCGCAAATAGTGTGCGTAGTGTCTTCCGGAGAATGTTAGAGATCGGCATGTCTACAGATCGGTTGGCGGAAGTTTCGTTGGCAGCAGTGGGACCTGCGACAAGGCAAGCACTAGAAGCTGGCGGTGCGACAGTGTCTTTCGTTCCGGACGAATATGTGGCCGAGCGCTTAGGCGAGACTCTCAATCCAGTTGCGGACGAGCGAATTTTGGTCGTGAAGGCTGATATTGGAGAACCAACCTTAAGAGAGGTCCTGGCCAGACGTGGTGCCCAAGTCGATGAGGTTGTCGCATATCGGACTGTAACTCAGCCGCCACCAGAAAATGCGGTGATAGAGTTGAAGCGAGGAGTGGATGTGCTGACGTTTACAAGCCCTTCAACTGTTAGGGGATTTCTTGAATTAGGCCCGGACTGGCGAGATGTGACGGTTGGTGTGATGATCGCGACCATTGGCCCACTGACATCCTCCGCGGTTAGGGACATGGGAGTGGAGGTGCAGGTTGAAGCAGAGGAGCACACGATAGACGGGCTCGTGAGTGCACTCGTTACTGAGTTCACAAGTAAGGCTGATAGGTAATGGATACATCATTCGAACAAGACAGGTTGGTCGGGTCAGCGGGGCGGACGGATGACCTTCATCTGGTTCATCGCCTGCGTCGCCTGCGTCGTAGTCCTGGGCTCCGAGCACTCGTTCAAGAAGCTCGAGTGACGACCGATGACCTCATGCTTCCACTATTTGTTCTAGACGGCAGTGGGAAAAGTGAGCCGGTAGAATCGATGCCGGGGGTTTTTAGGGAGTCAGTGGATCGAATGATAGAACGCGCGCGTTCTGCGAGCGATATAGGTATCCGTGCAGTGATTCTATTCGGCATACCGGACTTGAAAGACGCTATCGGAAGTGGGAGCCATGATTCTGAAGGAGTCGTCCAGCGTGCCGTGATGGCTCTTAAGGAGGAAATACCAGACCTCGTTGTGGTGACGGATACATGTATGTGTGAGTACACGGATCACGGCCACTGTGGGCTCTTAGATGATCGGATGGACGTCGACAATGATGCGACGCTTGCAGCTCTTGCGAAGATCGCGGTCTCGCAGGCAGAGAGCGGAGCGGATTTAGTAGCCCCATCGGGTATGATTGACGGTCAGGTAGGGGTGATCCGGGGCGCGCTAGATGAAGCCGGACACGAACAGGTCGGAATCCTGTCCTACTCTGCCAAATATGCTTCGGCATACTATGGTCCCTTCCGGGACGCTGCCCAAGGAGCCCCGTCTTTTGGGGATAGACGTGGCCAACAGATGGACCCTTCAAATGGTTCCGAAGCTATCAGGGAAGCTGCCCAGGACCTAGCTGAGGGAGCCGATCTTATCATGGTCAAACCAGCGCTTGCGTACCTGGATGTCGTTCAGCGGCTGCGAAGGAAATTTGAGGGCGTTCCGCTAGTTGCCTATAACGTCAGTGGTGAGTACGCGATGGTTAAGGCGGCAGCTGAAATGGGATGGCTAGCTGAGCGCTCAGTAGTGTTCGAGACCCTGACTTCAATGAAGCGGGCTGGAGCAGACATCATAATCACATACCACGCGATGGACGTCGCACAATGGATTCACGAAGCATCTTAAGCCACTTCAGCATTTTCGCCTTCAACTCGTCTTTTTGGGCTCTGCCTGAGGAGGGGCGTGTGGAGATTGCTCAGGCTTGGCGCACAGCACTTCCGGAGATGGCTGATTCAGTCCACTTGTATAGGACGGGCGGGACCCGGACCGACGGAGACGTGCTTGTGTGGAGTTCGATTCCAACTGAGGACGATCAAGCTCCAGCTAACTTCTTCGAGAAGTTTCTTGAGGTGCAGAGACCATATCGTAGCTATATACACGTTGTGGATGTTCTCTGGGGGTTCACGCGCCCATCGCAATATGCTCGGGGTAGTGCTGACAGAGAGATTGATCCAATGGTCAAGCGTTCTCTGCCATACCTGATTGTATATCCGTTCGTTAAAACCCATGAATGGTATCAACACTCTGTCGAAGAACGACGGAGAATGATGACGGGACATATTCGTATCGGGAAACAACATGAGGGTATCGATCAGCTTCTACTTTACTCGACTGGGCTCCAGGATCAGGAGTTCGTTGTGGCGTATGAGTCAGCTGATCTGAGTGCTTTCTCTGCACTTGTTGTTGACCTTAGGATGACTGAGGCACGTTTGTATACAGAGCGTGATACACCGGTATACGTAGGGATACACGTGTCTCCAGGTGATAAGGGGACGAATTGGCTTTGACTCCTCGCTTGGTGCGCGCGTGCCGGGGCGAGGAAGTCGACCGAACACCGGCTTGGCTGATGCGTCAGGCTGGGCGGTATCTACCCGAGTACCGAAAAGTGCGAGAGGCCCACTCTCTGTTAGATATCTGCGCAGATGCTGAACTCACATCCAAGGTCACACTTCAGCCGCTGGAGCGCTTTGACCTTGATGCTGCGATCATATTCGCAGATATCCTGCTTCCCCTGGTACCGATGGGTATCGACCTGGACTTTGTCCCGGGCACAGGACCAGTGATCCAAAATCCAATTCAGTCTCCGTCGGACGTGGAAGCCCTCAAGCCTTTTGATCCAAGGGACCACCTGAGCCCAACACTTGAGGCGATCACCTCAGTGCGAAGACAAGTGAATCAAGATACCGCTGTCATAGGCTTTGCGGGTGCCCCATTCACTCTCGCGAGCTACCTAATAGAGGGTGGCCCAACCAAGAATTTTGGTCGAGTGAAGTCTTTTATGTCTAATGAGCCGGAAGCATTTCTTGCACTCATGACCAAGCTGAGAGAAGTGTCTGGAAGATGGTTGACAGCACAGGCGGAGGCGGGGGCAGATGCTCTACAGCTTTTCGACACTTGGGCGGGTTGGCTCAATCCTATCACGTACGAGAAACAGGTTATGGAGCACTCTAGATTTGTCTTTCATAATCTGAAGGGGACCGGTTGCCCCACGATTCATTTTGCGGTTGGTGCTCCCCATCTCATCGAGTTGCTGTCACAAGCAGGAAGTGACGTGCTCGGTGTGGATTGGCGCCTTTCAATCGATGAGGCTTGGAACCGCTTTAGCATGGACTGTGCTATTCAGGGCAACCTCGATCCCACGGCACTCCTGGGCTCAGAGCAACACATTCGCAGAGCAGTCATAGATGTGATGCAGAGGGTAGATCAGCGTCCGGGCCACATTTTCAACCTGGGACATGGGATGCTTCCTCAAACGCCACCACACTCTGTGACTATAGCGATGGATGCGGTGCGTTCCTACGAGGCCACAGCTGCGTGACGCCAACCCCCCGTATTGTTGTGGTGGGTGGTGGATTAGCGGGACTCACAGCTGCGTTTCGGCTCAGCCTAGCTTCGAGTGAGAACGAGAAAACAGCCGTTTCACAGGTCGTTTTAGTAGAAGCGTCAGATCGAATTGGCGGCAAGCTATGCACTGAACGCACGTCCGGCTTCGTTATAGAGGGTGGTGCAGACTCTTGGGTCCCACGGACCGGAGAGGTGGAGTCTCTAGCAGAGGAACTTGGACTAGCTCATCAGATTACTCCTGCAGTTGAGTGCTCAGTTCGGGCTTATCGCCGCGATAATCATGGGTTCGTGCCCTTCCTGGCTGAAGGTGGGAGTCCTGTCGGACGGCCCTCTTCACTCCTGTCCAATCCAGCTCTATCACTCTTGGGTCGAGCGAGGGTAAGGCTCGAGCCCCTCATACCCAGGCGGCTTAAGGGTGAAGATGAAAGCGTTAAGAGTTTTATCCAGCGTCGGCTAGGAGTTAGGGCTTATAGGGAGGTTTATGAACCACTCCTTGGAGGAATATTCGGCGGTGACCCGGGTGAACTAAGCGCTCAAGCGACGCTAGCACCTCTAGTGCAGGTAGAGGCCAATGGTGGTAGCCTGATCCGAGGTGGGGGGGCTCAAGAAAATGATAAAGGTAGTGCGCGTCCGCCGATTCTGACTTTCTCCGAGGGGATGTCATCACTTGCAGAAGCGTTACAGGGTAGTCTGGGGGTAAATCATGTTCAAACTTCTACCCGAGCGAAGAGGATATTCCGTGATTCCGGACAATGGGTAGTGCGGATGGATACTGGTGTGGAGGAGAGATGTGATGTGGTGGTTATGGCCACATCTGCCTCCGCCGTTAGGGACATGCTTTCCGAGCTGACAGATGTTCAACAGTTAGTGCCGGAGGTTCCCTCGGCCCGAACCACTGTCGTGAACCTAGCGTACCCCAACTCAGCCATCAGTCGTCCCCTGGACGCACATGGTTACCTCAATGGTCGTGGGATTGGCAATGGTGTATCCGCATGCACATGGTCCTCTGCAAAGTTCCAACATAGGGCTCCTCCTAATCAGGTGCTTCTCAGGTGTTTTATCCGTGCGGCACCAGCCGCTGAGAAGGAGGGAAGGCCTGAAAACCCAGAAGAAGCTGTGGCCCTCGCCAGAGATGAACTGGCTGGGAGTCTTGCGATCACTAAGGCCCCAATTCAAACCTGGGTCCACAGCTGGTCCGTTCCTGTATACCGGATCGGCCATGCCCAACGCATTAGTGACCTCCGCGCTCGGTTAACGGAGTTACCAGGTCTTCACTTGGCTGGATCTGCGTACGACGGGGCTAGTATTGAGGCCGTGATCCGATCGGGGATGCATGCCGCAACAGCTGTCCATAACTCTAACATTCTACAGGAGACCTTATGAGCCGAGGTGGTGGTACCAGTTCTCGGGTGCTCTATGAACGTGGTCTCAGGGTCATTCCAGGAGGAGTGAATTCACCGGTTAGGGCTTTCAGGGCAGTGGGCGGTGTACCGGTGGCATTCGAAAGAGGCGAGGGTGCGTATCTGATTGATGTGGATGGGCGGCGGTTCCTCGATTTAGTGATGTCCTGGGGAGCCATGATTCTTGGGCATGCCCACCCGGCGATCGTGTCAGAGGTCGAGGCAGCGGTGAGGGGAGGGACAAGCTTCGGGGCCCCCTGCCCTGATGAAGTCAAACTTGCTGAGCATATATGCAAGGTGGTTCCAAGTGTAGAGCGCGTGCGGATGGTGAGTTCGGGCACGGAGGCCGTAATGAGTGCGATCCGACTTTCACGTGCTTATACACACCGCTCAAAGATTCTGAAGTTCAGAGGTTGCTATCACGGTCACGCTGATTCGATGCTCGTACGAGCGGGATCCGGGGTGGCGACACTCAGCCTACCAGATTCCCCTGGGGTTCCTCCCGGTGCAGCCGAGGATACGTTGGTAGCACAGTTTAATAACTTGGATGCGGTTGCCGACCTCTTCGACGAGCACCAGGACAACATAGCGGCTGTGATTGTAGAACCAGTAGCGGGAAATATGGGATTAATAACCCCGAATCATGGTTTTCTAGAGGGCCTTCAGTCGCTTACCTCGGAACGGGGAGCCTTACTTATTTTTGATGAAGTGATGACGGGCTTCCGTGTCGGACCATCCGGGGCACAGGGTCTGTACGGGATCACTCCTGATCTTACGACTTTCGGAAAGGTTATTGGTGGTGGTTTCCCGGTGGGTGCCTTTGGTGGCCGGGCAGAAATTATGGACCAGATGGCTCCAGCGGGTCCGGTGTATCAAGCAGGCACGCTTAGCGGTAACCCAATCGCCATGCGTGCGGGCCTGACCACACTGGAACATCTCACAGATCCCGCTGTCTACGAGGCCTTAGGATCTAGAAGTCATGCGCTTGTGGACGTGCTCGCGAATGAAGCAAAGAACGCTGGAGTAGCACTTCAGACTTCGGTCGTTGGGGGTATGTTTGGCTTCTACTTTGCCGACCACACCGTCAATTCCTGGGAGGAAGCCGAGGCGTGTGACCGTGAGCGCTTTGCTTCTTTTTTCCATGGAATGCTAGAGGCTGGTGTGTACCTACCTCCTTCACCCTTTGAGGCATGCTTTATTTCGACTGCGCATGGTGACTCGGAGGTTGAATACTTCCAGGCTGCGGCTGGTTCGGTAATGAAAACCCTCTAGGCGGGAAAGTTGGGGATCTCGCCAGGAGGAGTCATCTTGTTATGCACCCTATCGCAGTGGTAGGATTTCTGAAGTTGAAAAACCGATCCAACATGGGGTTGGACCGGACTTTCATAGAAGGCAGTCGATACCAACATAGGCTGCTTTCTGATCTCGATCTCTAGGAGGTCGTCGGTGCTCGCTTGGCTTGTTCCAATTGCAGTGTTTTGGTCTCTCGCCGCACTCTATGTGGGTGGGGCTGCAATTAATATTGAGGGAGGAGGGGGTGGTCGTCAGACGTTAGGCCTTCTCCTTCTTTTTGCTTCGTATCTGGGCGTTTATACAATCTGCGGCCTGGCCCTAACCAGTGTGGCTGGCGCGGCTTTCGGCGGAATTGTCTTTCCTGTTCTAATTGCCTCGATTTCTATACCGCTACTAACTCGGGTGATGTTTAAGCTTGTGGGAGTGAGTGTTAGCCGAGCTGATTAACGTTGGTGTGACTCACTAATTAGTTCTGGAGTATATCGGAGTGGAGATCTCCCTTGCTGCGGTATGGGTCCTGGGTGGGCTCGTGCTTCTTCGCTGGATCATCATCGGGCTTGGAAGCCTGTTGGTCTTGCATTCTGCTGATGTTTGTCCGGCCTGCTTTGAACAAACCGTAGCCGTGCAGCGGAAGATCCTGACGGTGCTGGTGCGTATAGCCGAATGGCGGTGGTGCCCCCAGTGTGGCTGGGAAGGCCCTTCCCGAAAACCTGAGAGGAGTCCTTGGACATCGAGGAGCGTCAAGTCGCAGGTTTGATGGTCAAGATTGACCGACTTATCTGTGTTGGCTTCGAGACGTGTGTAGAGGTGGCACCTGACCTATTCCAAATGGATGAGGAAGGGATCGCTATCTTCACGTCAGACACAAATGAAGTTGATAAGGAAACGGTTCTGGAGGCCTGTAAGGAATGCCCAGTTGATGCTCTGGTGGTTCTCGATGCTTCGGGCAATCAACTCCACCCGTAAGGTTGATGACTGAACCGACTTCAGATTCTGGCAAGACACCGCGGAAGAGATCTATGACTCGGGCTCGTACGGTACGCGGCTACGCTGATCTCACCGGAGAAGTGGAGTCGAGAATTGTAGAACAGATCGGGGAACAGCATGCCCGCTTGGCGAGCCGACTGTCTGAAGTCGGAGCGATCATAGTCATTGCAAGCGGAAAAGGGGGAGTCGGCAAGAGTGCAGTAACGGCAAACCTGGCCGTGGCTCTTGCAGCCCGTGGCGCAAGAGTTGGTGCGGTTGATGCTGATCTGAATGGACCTTCTTTAGGGAAAATGCTGGGTCTCTTGGGGAGCCCGTTGGAAGATCGTCCGGATGGTATTGTACCTGCGGTTGGAGTTGCTGGGGTTAAGGGAATCTCGACGGACCTGCTTATAGAAGAAGGAGTGCCTCTGAGATGGAAGGGGCCGGGTCACGATCAATTTGTTTGGCAGGGAGTTACCGAGGCGGTAGCACTCCGGGAATTTATCTCGGATGTTGTTTGGGGGCCGATAGATTATCTGATCATCGATATACCGCCTGGTACTGATAAGATTGGGCGTTTTCTCGATTTAGTCTCAGAAGTAGGACCCTCGCATCTACAGCCGGATCAAGTTCTTCTCGTGACCATCCCATCGGAAGTAGCAGGAGCGGTTGTGGCCAGGTCGGCGACACAGTTACTCGAGGGCGGGGTACCCTGTATTGGCCTTATAGGCAACATGGCCGGGTATACTCAGCCAGGCGAAGATGACTTGCTTCCCCTCTTTACCGGCCCGAGTGCTGGAGAGATAGCCGATGCGGTCGGCCTTGAACTATGGTCGGAAATTCCATTTGATCCGGTATTAAGTTCAAGGACTGACCGGGGTGACCCGGTTGGAGCGGAGGGCGATTCGATTGTAGCTCAGGTATTCACAGATCTGGCTAGGCGAGTAGAGCACGGTCCCGGAGGAAGGGAGGAGAAAAAGTGAAATTTCTCTGCATTCCATGCGATGAGGTTATGAGTTTTTCAGATCGCGATTTGCCTGGAGATGGGACGATTACCGCGTTATTCAGGTGCGGCGCCTGTGATCGTGAAATGGCAATGCTCACAAACCCCATGGAAACTCAACTCGTGACATCTTTGGGTGTCGAGATAGGTGGCAGGACTGTCCCAGAGCAGCCACTTCAGCAAACTCGCAGTAGGTTGGACACTCCCCGTGACAACGCTTTTTCGGATGATGAGGTGTCATCGGGTGGGGGTGAGGGAAGTTCAAGCGTGACCTCAGCTCCTGATCATGAGTTTGTCAGGATTCGTGTAACCTGGTCTCCCGAAGCGACTGATCGGCTTGGAGGTGTCCCTAGATTTGTTCGTGGCATGGTGAAGAGGATCTACACGGACTACGCTCAGGAAAAGCAGATAGAGGTCATCACGCCTGATGTAATGGATCGCGCGAGATCTGAACTAGGTCTAGAGGGGATGTGAACAGCACTACGGCCGATGAGACGGTGGTCATGGACAGTGGGCTGACCTCCTTGATCAAGGTCTCCGGATTGCATTACCGCTACGCTTCTAGCCCCCCGGTGCTTATCGACATCGACCTGGAAGTGTCAGCGGGCGAGATAGTTGCGCTCCTGGGCCCCAACGGTGCCGGTAAGAGCACGCTATTACGCATCCTGCTGAACGAACTAACCCCCGAAAGCGGAACCATCGCGGGCTCGCTCTTGAGTATGAAGTCCAGCCGAGTCTTAATGGGTTATGCAGGAGAGGAAACTGCGCATTTCAATTCGTTGACAGGTATCCAGAATGCGCATTTTTTTGCTCGAGCAGCAGGGGTTGAGAAACATGAAGTGTCAGAGATGGTTTCTGGTCTCATGAACTTAGTTGGTCTATCGAATGAGGCTGATAAGGTTGTGTCCTCGTACTCATTTGGGGCTAAACGGAAGCTGCTACTACTTGAGGCGCTTGTTCACCAGCCCAAGCTGCTTTTACTAGATGAACCGACTGTCGGGCTTGACCCCGTCTCCAGAGATGCGCTGGCCGACATTTTGCGCAAATGCAGCCAGGAGGGTTCGGCGATCGTAATGGCCAGCCACGATCTGAATTTCTTAGAACAATTAGCAGACAGGATCCTTGTAATAGATGAGGGCCGAGTGGTCTCATCTGGTTCTCAGATTGAGCTGCTTTCTTCCCTCGGAACAGCGACACGTTTCCAGGTGTCGGTGGACACAGCCTCTATCGAATTGCCTCAGTACTTCGGGGAAGATGTAGAGTTGGTGGACGACTCTGGTCCACTGGTGTTTGAGACAACCAGGGGACAGGCTGCACTGCCAGAGATATGGGCTGCACTCATATCAGCGAGAGTGAAAATCTTAGGGGTAGAGGTGAGAGAGCCAGGCCTAGCCGAGCTCTTCCGAAGAGTTACTGGACAGGAACTGCCGGGATGAAGTTTCTTGTAACAGTGATGGAGTTTCGCATAGCGCTAGCAAGACCTCGTTTGTTAGCGTTGAATGTTATGGTGCCCGTTGTACTTGTACTGGCGATCTCATTGGGTGGTGCACCAGAATTTCATGCTGCTGCCGTCTATACGGTGCTCTTCACCATTTTTGGGACATTCGGATCTGCGATTCCCCTTGTGCGTGATGCCGAAGCCGGGCTTTTCGGCCGCATTATTAGGGCTGGTGTTCCGCCATCACATTTTCTTATCGAGCGAGCGGCAGGTGGTAGTGCTATCGATGCACTTCAACTGTTACCAGCCCTGACGATCGCAACACTGGGTTCTATCTCACTGAATGGGTGGATTAGGGCCGTACTCGTCCTTTGGTCCTCCATATGGATTGCGAATCTGTTAGGTAACTTAGTGGCAGCAGCAGCGAGGTCTCTCGCTGAGACGGCACTGTTTTCTGCAGTTGTAACGCTCTTTTTGCTGCACTTATCAGGTGTATTCAGGACGCCCCTGCCTCAGTCTTCATGGGCAGTGATAGAAGCTTTTAGCCCATTCCAGGCCCTCCACGAGACCCTCCTTACGGTGTCAGCTGGCACTAGCACTGAGTTTCCACTGGGGCTCGTTGTTTGGGTACTGATTCTACCTGTTGTAACTGTATTTTTAGCGAGATCAGTCACTAGGTCTTTGCGGCTAGCCAGTGACGGCTGAGGATACCCGCGACCCCACTGAAACAAGCTTTGGTCAGCCCTGCCGGCGAATGAATATTTGGTGCTCCTAGGTGGCACTTTAAGGTTGGTTGCCCGAGTAGAACACTGTAGATATAATTTGTGGCGGCTTTCTTGTGAAAGATGGTGCGAGCACTGAGAATTCCCGTAATACATGGCTTGTCATGCTTGTAAGGAACATCTGCATTGAGGCACTTGTCAGTAGCGATGTTTGTTCAACAAAAGAGTTCTCCGTGCTCTATGAAACTTGAAGTCTAATCAGGAAGGCTCGGGGGTTTGGTCCACCGGGCCTGTCACACATGTAGCCGTAAGTAGAGCAGATAAGGCAATGGGTCAGAGGTCGGCGTGGGGGTGGGGGAAAAATTGCCTTCGTCGTACCGGCACCCGCGTTGGGGGTCAGTTAGAGATTCTATAATCCGAAGGTAAGCATGTATCGAGAGATTCTTGTCCCAGTAGATAACTCAGACGCCTCACACTGGGCCGTTGACAGAGCAATCGAACTATGTCAGCGCACAGAGGGCCAGATCACTGGAAATCATGTTTATGCAGCCCGGCTCCATGATGTTCGGTTTCGTCAACTCGAGACAGGCCTTCCAGCGCAGTTCCAGAGTGCTAAGGAGATTAAGCGCCAGCGTAAGATCCACGACAAGTTGATCGAAAAGGGTCTCCAGCTCATCTCGGATTCCTTCCTCGACCAGACGGACAAGCGGTGTAAGGCCGCTGGGGTGCCTCTTACACGTCAGCTTCTGGAGGGTATTAACTACGAAGAGATCATCCGTGAAACGAACCGCGGCGAGGGGAGATTGCCAAGCCTTATTGGGTTTGACCCCAACATTGCGGATAAGTATGACGGCGGAGATCAAGTTCGTGGAGATGTTCAGATCGATGAAGACGGCCGGATTATAGCTGAGGACGAGGATCAGGATGAGAAAATAGCGGGATCAAGTGGCCGTGCTTACGACCTGCTGGTTATGGGAGCACACGGTATAGGGCAGCAGGAGTTCTCCCAACTCGGAGGAGTTACGAGCCGCGTCCTTCGGAAAATCGAGAAAGACGCGTTGGTCATTCGTAATGACCGGAAGCTGGAAGGTGGGAAGTGGATGGTCTGCGTTGATGGCTCCGCCTATAGCTATAAGGCAATGCGACTCGCGCTAGAAATGGCCCAAGAGTACGGTGCTACTCTGTACGTATGTTCGGCCTTTGACGTGGAATATCACCACGTTGTGTTCGGTAACATTAAGGATGTTCTGTCTGTACAGGCCTCGAAGATCTTCAAGTTCGAGGAACAAGAGGAACTTCATAACAACATTATCGACAAAGGTTTGCTTAAGCTCTGTAAGGCGAACATAAAGCGCGCAGAAGTTATGGCCGAGGAATTTCCAGATGTGGAAGTTGAGACGCAGATCCTCATCGGAAAGCCATTCGACTGTATTCTCAGGTGGTTAGGAGAAGTAGAGCCTTCTATGCTGATTCTAGCTCGCCATGGTAGCCACCGAATTGAAGGAACTGACCTAGGGTCGCAAGCGGAAAACCTCGCCCGCTTAGCTGGTACGAGCATGCTTCTTGTTGGGACCGAGAACGTCAACCCAGAAGAGATTCCCTGGATTGAAGAAGATGGAGAGACAGGCTTAGAGTGGGGCCCAGGGGCGGAAGTTCGGATCCTACGAGTGCCCCCCTTCGCACTTGGGATTGCACGTCGGGCTGTCGAGGAATTTGTGCTAGACAACTATGGCCTAGGTGCTAATGGAACTTATCGAGAGGAGCGGCCTCGCGAGGCCGTAAATGGGAAGCTCGCCTCGAGCGTAGAAGCTGGACTGCCAAGTAACGGCAATGGTTCAGGGACTCAGTCTTCGAATGAAGAAGTACTAGTACCTGCCGTTCCACCATTGGGCACCAATGGATTGCCGATGGTGACAAACGAGCGGCTGGACGAAGCCATCACAAAACTTCTTCCTACGCACATGCAGCTGATCATGGGTATCGGTACGGCGGAAGAACTCGCCCTAGCAGAAGTGAAGGCCCAAGAGGCCATGAAGCGAACCCATGTTGAAGGGAGTGATACTGACCCCGAGCCCAGCACCCCAATGATATCCGTGGCGTGCCCCTACACCGGGCACATTCAGACTCGGGAGCGGAATGAGCAGGATCCAACCGTCTGGACAGTCGAAGCTCGTGAACGCCTGGAAAATGTACCGCTAATAGCACGTCCGCTTGCGCGAAACACTGTCGAGCGATTTGCCCGTGACAACAGTTTTTGGCGGATTACGACGTTTGTCATGGATGAGAACAAAGACGCCATGGTTGCTGCTGATGAGTTCGATATGGATACGATGCTGGTCATGTTCCGCGAACTTCAAGCGAAACAGCTTCGGGCTACGGCCGAGGGTGTCGACGGCATGACTCCAGAAATGCGTAAATTTATCGAGGAAGCGAAAGCTCAAGGTGTGACGAGATGTCCCGTTCGTGATGTCGCAGAAGCTGCCGATGAATGTCCGGTGGATTTCAAGACCGCGACGCCAGAGCAAGCGAAGGCGGCGGTTGAAGCGTTCATGACGGACGAGGACCCTGGCGAGTGAAACTAGGCACTTTCCCCGCTGGCCAAGATTCGGCCATGGAAAGGCCGGAGTCCCTCCCCATTCTAGACTTCCCTGTCGATTCAACTCGTCTTTCCCACATGCGTGATAGAGAGCTTGAGGCTGCGCGTCCAGACACCGCCATTCCGCATGTGGTGGCATGGAATATCACCCGACGCTGTAATCTTGAGTGTTCTCACTGCTATATATCCGCTGGTTCATGGCAGAGTGCGGAGAGCGAGCTGTCTACAGAAGACTGCCACCGCGTATTGGATGATGTTCTTGCGGTGAACCCCGGTGTGCTCTTGATCCTAAGCGGAGGAGAACCACTGGTACGTAATGATCTGGAGGAAATAGCAGATCACGCGTCGTCAGCGGGCGCGACAGTAGTGGTCGGTACCAATGGCACTGGCCTGAGCAGTGAACGCATTGAATCTCTTAAGGAAGCGGGTGTTCGGGGTGTCGCCGTAAGTATTGACTCATTGAACCCGGCTTATCACGACCGTTTCCGACATGGCGCAGGATCTTTATCCGCAACACTTGATGCGGTAACACGCCTGGGTGAGCAGGGACTCGATTTCATTGTTCAGACGAGCCTTACTAAAGGGAATCGCTCCGAGCTTCCCGATCTCGTAGAGTGGGCTGCTGAAAAAGGTGCGGTGTCCTTCAATCTCTATTTCCTGGTTCCTACCGGGCGAGGGGAACGCATGGAAGGTCTTTCACCTTCAGAAAACGAGGAGGTTCTGGCCGAACTGGTAGAGCTAGAGCAGGCTAATCGCGGACGAATGATGGTCCGCTCAAAATGCCAACCTCAGCTGATGAGGCACATAGTTGAGGCCGACGAGGAATCCCCTTTACTAAACTACGCTACCCGCTGCCCATGTGGTGTCCAATACTGCAGGATTACTCCCGAGGGCAAACTGACCCCTTGTCCTTATATGCCTGCTGTGGCTGGGGATCTGATGAAGGAGTCATTCGGAGATATCTGGAGGGAGTCGTCTTTATTCGCAGCGTTACGCGGGGGTGAGCTCTCAGGGCGTTGTGGGCGATGCGAGTACCGCGGAATCTGTGGTGGCTGCCGAGCGCGAGCGTTTGCTCAATCGGGTGATCCCCTTGGGCCCGATGAATCCTGTGCTTACGATCCGCCGGGTGACCGTCCTTTTGTGGAGCCTCGCCGGCAGGTGACTTATGGAGCAGCAGCTGCTAGGGAAATGGTGTGGACACCAGAGGCGGAAGAACGGATCTCTCGGGCTCCTAGTTTTGTGCGTGGCGTGGTAACTCAGCGAGTAGAAGATTTCGCGCGCAGGCATGGCTACACCGTGGTTGATCTTGAGGTGATGGCTGAGGTGAGGCGAAAAATGCCCGTGGACTTCTCTAAGCGACTGCCTTTTTTCTTAAGGGACCGCGAGAAGGACCCTGAGCAGGGGGAGACGACGGATGCTTAAGCGTAGTCGTGGGCGATGGTCCTGGCTGCAGGCTAGCTTGCCAGTAGCAATTGTGGCGGCCATTGGATTACTGGCGATTGCAATGGAACCCTTGGCAGCACAGGGCTACACACCTCGGGAATATGGTGATTTTCCCATCATCGGAAGTCGGGCCGCCATCTGGATTGCTGCTCAGCTTCATCTCTTTTTCGCAGCATTCGTGCTTGGTGTACCGATGTTCGCCGTTGTTGCTGAGGCGATCGGGATCTTTAGTTCTGACGATCGATACGACAAGCTAGCGAAGGAGTTCACCCGGCTGTTGCTGGTTTCATACTCAGCGACGGCAATTTGGGGTGCCATCCTGGTCTTCGGGCTGATCACACTTTATCCCGGGCTATGGGGCTATCTGTCAGAGATCTTTGCGCCGTCCATGTGGGTGTACGTGGGGATCTTCTTCTTCGAGTCGTTCACGCTTTACCTCTACTACTACGGTTGGGATCGGTGGAAGAAGGGTCGGGCTAAATGGGGCCATTGGGGCCTAGGTATCCTTCTCAACCTCTGGGGTACGGCGGTGATGCTGATCGCCAATTCTTGGCTCACATACATGATGAGTCCGCCCGCTGAGGTCACCCCGGATACGGCTCCAGGAATGGTGCAGTTCTGGAGTGCATTTGCGAATGCGACCTGGATGCCAATCAATATCCATCGATTGATCGCGAATGTCGTATTCGGTGGTGCCATTGTTGGGGCTTATGCTGCCTTCCGCTTCCTTTCAGCGAAAACTGATGAGGAGCGAGCGCACTACGACTGGATGGGCTACATCGGGAATTTCATCGCGATGAGCGCGCTCATCGTACTGCCCTTTGCTGGCTACTGGCTGGGCCGAGAAATCTACGAGTTCAACCAGCAGATGGGCACCACGATGATGGGTGGGTTCATGAGCTGGCTGTGGGTGGTACAAGCCTTCTTGATTGCCGTTCTCTTTCTCGCTGGTAATTACTACCTCTGGATTGGTATGGGCCGCATCCCTGGGGCGGAACGCTTCATGCCGTACACGAAATGGATGCTGCTCGTTCTGCTGATTGGTGCGGCTGTTTGGGCAACCCCCCGCAACATGATTGCGAACCGGGCTGAGATTACTGCCATGGGCGGGCAGTTCCACCCATTCTTGGGCGTACTCGGTGTCATGAGCGCGAAGAACACTGCTGTCAATTTTATGATTCTAACGACGTTTCTGTCATTCCTGCTCTACCGTAGAGCCAACAAGAAGGCGGTTGTGTCGTGGGAGAAAAGGGGCACCACAATCCAGGGAGCTCTTTTTGTCGTTGCTGCCGCTGTGGTCCTTTTCTATGGAGTGTATGGGTACTTCGTCCCTTCGATTGTGCGCATCGGATTTAGTGTTTATCAGGTGCTTGCAGTGATTACCGCGATCATTCTTGTCGTTGTGATTGATATGTTGATGATGCGTGGGGCCAAATCGCGAGGAGAAATCCGCTGGGGTGAGATGCCAGAACGTTCCCAGTACGCTCTTTTTATCCTCGCGGTGACTTTTACTTGGCTCATGGGCTTGATGGGCTTTGCCAGGAGTGGAATTAGACAACACTGGCATGTGTTTGAGGTTCTGAGAGATACAAGTGTGGATGCGGCTACACCGGCGCTTGGTTATGCGTCAATCGTGATTTCCGTATGTGTACTCATCTTTCTCAGCCTGGTCGCCTTTATCTTTTGGGTTGGTGGCCTAGCTGAAAAACCTGTGATCTCGGGTGTGGGAGGTGGAGCAACGAGTTCAGCTCCAGTGGCCGGGGACGGGGAGACATAGGATGACGAATATCAAAATCCTTGGGGTGATGATCGGTACTATTGCCATCTATACGTGGATCGCCAATGCGATTCCGCAGATAGAATCAGCGGTGCCTGAAGAGCTCAGCTTTTCCTCAGATGTTAGCGAAGCCGAACTCGTAGCAGCCGGAGCGGAACTCTACAGCGGTGGAGCTGGGTGCACGACCTGCCACGGCCTGGAGACTCGAGCCCCAAACCTTCTTACGGGCTTCAACGGCGAGGGTACGATCGGAACACGATGCGGGACCCGGGTCCCGGGCCAGGACTGTAAGACCTATCTCCATGAATCGATGATGAACCCGATGGCTTATGTGGTTGAGGGTGGCTTCGATCCCATGGTCTTCCAGGCACGAGTGTTTTCAGGGGCGCAAATCTGGGCGCTTGTCGCTTTTCTCCAAGACCAGGGAGGTGTGGTTACGGTCACGGGGGCAGACGTGGCAGCAGCAGAGGAAGCTGATGCAGCAGCCCCTGCAGGTGGGCCAATGGTGGCTTCAAATGATCCGCTCGATATTATGCGCGGCAATCTCTGCCTAGGGTGTCATATGCTCGAAGGCGAAGGAGCTGAGCTTGGGCCAGCGTTCGATGGGATAGGCTCGCGTATCACCACGGATCGCATCCGACGGAGTATCATTGATCCAGCAGCTGAGATTGCGGAAGGATTCGATCATTTGGCTGGCTCTATGCCACCCAACCTCGCTGACATGCTGACCGCACGGCAGCTTGAGGTGCTCGTGGACTTCTTAGCAGGACAGGGAGGTTAGGACATGGGTGCTCTGAAGTCTGTCTTTCGGCTGCTAGGTGCACCATTCCGTCTGATAAGCTCAGTGATGGGGAGGTTCCTCAATACACCTTTCAGGCAAGCGACTGCTGTTCTCTTCTTCGCCTATGCCTTAATCGAGGTCGGGATCCCGTTCATACCCCCAGTGTTTGGTATGCCCAGCGCACCGATACCGAACACGGTGGTTCTGGAGTACTTGATCATCGCCATCGTCGGTATCCTGCTGTGGGTTAGTGATAATGAGCAGCGATGGTCAGAGTTTAAGCAGCCAATTCATGACATTTTGGTTCAGCCAGATCGGCGGGTCGCTCGTGGTGCTCTTTTTGTCATCGTTCCCGCTCTGGTAGCAGCCCAGACGTACTTCAGTGCCCAGCCTGATATATCGGCTCCACCGAGCTTTCGGGCAATTCACCCGGCTCCTCCCTCAAGCATCACGTTCCAAGGTGAACAGATGGTTCTTGATGGACTTGAGAACCCTTTGAGATCCGCAGGCTCACTCGAAGAACACTATGAGACAGGCAAGCAAGTCTACTACCAAAATTGTTTGGCGTGTCACGGCGATGGTCTGCAAGGCCGGGGGCATTATGCACCGGCGTTCAACCCGGCACCCCTCAGTTTCCAGGATGCTGGGACGATTGCGATGCTTACGGAGAGCTTCGTCTTCTGGAGGATAGCCAAGGGTGGTCCCGGGTTGCCGAATGAAGGAGCACCCTGGAATTCAGCAATGCCGGCATGGGAGAATTTTCTCACTGCTGATGAGATTTGGTCTGTGATCATTTTCCTTTACGAGCAGACGGGTCATGATCCGCGCACGTGGGAAGTAGAAGGGGAGGAGCACTGATGAGTGTGCTTCAGAGTTCTAGCCCTAACGGCTTGAGTAAGAAGCTTCGTTTTTCACCACAGCGTGTGGTGCTGAGAGCTTTGCTGTTAGGAGCGAGCCTATTAGTAGTGCCTGGAGACTTGATTGCCCAGGTAGATGGGCAGGCGGTATACGATCAGTGGTGTGCCGGGTGCCACGGCGAGGATGGTGCTGGAGCAGGGCCCGCCGCCAATACGATGCTTCCTAGGCCGAGGGACTTCACGTTAGCCCTCTACCAGGTCAGGACTACGTCCTCCGGCGAATTACCGACTGATGCGGACATACTCAAGGTGATCAATGAAGGCATGCCTGGCACGGCAATGCCTGGTTGGGAAGAAGTGCTTACGGAAGCCGAGAGACTCGCCTTGGTTGACTATCTCAAGACGTTCTCCCGGTTCTTTCAGGGTGACCCGCCTACTCCACTCGATTTCGGTAGAGCTACGAGTGGAGGCGAAGATGCTATCGCTCGGGGCGAAGAGGTATACCAATCGGTTGAGTGCTGGCGCTGTCACGGCCAAGAAGGCCGGGGTGACGGCGAATCTGCGCCAACACTTAACGATGACACGGGCTTCCCGATTTTTGCAGCAGACCTGACTGAGAACTGGAGATTCAACGGAGGTGGCGAGGTAGAAGAGATATACCGAGTCCTAAGAACTGGTTTAGATGGGACGCCCATGGCGACCTTTTCTGACATCGTAGATGCAGGGGTAATCACGAATGAGGATCTTTGGAGTCTCGCGCACTACGTTCGCAGCCTTTCACCTGAGGAAGAACCTAGTGTAGAGGAGGTCGTTACCGCGCAGCTTCTGACCGATACACCTCTTCCTCAAACGGTCGAAGATGTTATCTGGGAAGAAGCCGAACGTTTCTATGTGCCGTTGTCTGGTCAGATTGTCGTCCAGCCGCGCTGGTTCAACCCACGGGTAGATGCTGTATGGGTGCAGGCAGTTCACGATGGTCGGGAGTTAGCGTTACTCGTGAGTTGGGGTGATCCATCTGAGAGCCCTGATACACTGTGGACCGACTTCGGTGGCCAGGTTGTGACTACGATGGGTTCGGATGATGAGGGCGCGGCGACTGGCTCAGGTACTGCTGACCAACTTGTAGTGCAGTTTCCACAACAATTATCTGAAGGCCAGGAGCGGCCTTATTTCTTGCAAGGGGATACCCGAAACCCTGCCTACACTTGGACCTGGCAGAGCGATATAGCAGGAGCCTTTGAGAGCATTGCCCGGGGCATGGGCACCGCGGCCAGACAGCCAGATTCCGAACAACATGTTCGCGCAACTGCACAACATGCTGATGGTCAGTGGAAAGTTCTTTTCGTGAGACCCCTTGATACTGGGGGTGAAGAAGATTTAGCGTTGACCGCTGGTCAGGCAGTACCGATGGCGTTCCAAGCATGGGATGGTGACAATGGTGAAAGTGGCAACCAGGGGGCGGTAAGTACTTGGTACTTCTTAGTTCTCGGGCAGCCGACACCGGTTGCTGTTTATGTTGCACCGCCAGTAGCACTAGCGCTTACACTCCTATTCGGCCTTCTTGTTGTGCGCCAAGCGCAGGTGGGAAGCGGGATGTGGCGGGAACCAGACGCTGCCGCACGGGCGAAAAGAGCTGTAAAAAGAACGCAATTGGCGGGGATGGCAGTGGGTGTAATCTGGCTTGGAATGGCATTCGGATCATATCAAAACAGCAGAACTGGCTGGGAAGCCGGCCATGCGGACCTGGGCTTTTGGTGGGCGATCATTGGGGGACTTCTGGCGATCGCCGGGCTCGGTGCGCTGATTGGGACTTGGATACACACGAGAACCTCGAAGTAGGTACGGAGGAAGCATGATTGAGAGATTTAGTGAGCTGCGGAATACCGCGCTCTTGGTAAGCGTGTTCGTCATTGCCGGTTGTGGTGGTGGCGATGGAGGTGGTGGTGATGCTGGGGCTGCTGGGGCTGCTGATGCTGCTCCCGCCGAGTCACCGGTTGACGCGGCGACTGCCGGAAATGTTGCTGGCATGGTGACTTTTTCTGGTACAGCCCCGATGATGGCTGAGATCAACATGGGCTCTGAGGCCACTTGCGCCTCGAAGCATTCGACAACTCCGACAGAAGAAGGCTTTGTCGGTGGTGAGAATGGTGGGCTGGCCAACGTATTCGTGTATGTAAAGGAAGGCTTGGAGTCTCTTAGCTTTCCCACGCCGACTTCGGCAGCGGTCCTAAACCAGGATGGCTGCGTGTACCGTCCACATGTACTTGGTGCTCAGGTGGGTCAGGACATCACACTACGTAATAGCGATGGCCTTTTGCATAACATCAATGCTTCGCCAACAGAAAATCGGGGCTTCAATGTCAGTCAGCCAGTTAACATGGACACAAACCGGTCATTCCCTGTAGCCGAAGTGATGGTCCCGGTGCGTTGTGACGTACACGGTTGGATGAATTCCTACATTGGTGTAGTCGATCACCCGTACTTTGCTGTTTCTGGTTCAGATGGCTCTGTGTCTCTCGATGGGCTGCCGCCGGGTGACTACGTGATAGAAGCATGGCATGAACAGCTCGGTACGATGACGAGTAACGTTACGGTTACGACTGGCGGAACGGCGGAAATCTCTTTTGAGTTTACTGAAGCAATGGCTGGTTCACCGGTACCAATGGGTGAGCCGATCGACTTGTTGCACCCAGATGGCCACCAAGCGGTGGATTACTAACATCGAGGACTTGTCCAGAGGGCAGGCCTAAGCTCCCTCGCTGGAGAAATCAATGAACTGGAGTTGGATGCTACCTCCGAGCTTTTCGACCGTCTCGGGTGACATTGATGGGATTTACATGGTGATCCTGTGGATTACCGGAATCGCGTTCTTTATCACCGAGGGTCTGCTCTTCTATTTCATCTTCAAGTATAGACACAAGGAAGGGCGTAAGGCGACGTACGATCACGGAAGCACCAAGATGGAGATCGCTTGGACGATGGTCCCACTCGTGATCGTCCTGTGGATTGGCGCCGTAAGCAAGGGTGTTTGGGACACCATTAAGGTTGATGTGCCAGCTGCGGGTCTAGAGGTCATTGTGACGGGCAAACAGTTCGAGTGGACTGTGACGTATCCGGGTCCCGACGGTGCATTGGGGACAAGCGACGATTTCGAGACGCTCAATGAATTGCACGCTCCGGTAGATGAGGCCGTAGTAATTACACTTCGTTCGGAGGATGTTCTGCACTCGTTCTTCCTTCCCGAAATGCGCATCAAGCAGGATGCTGTACCTGGGCAGGACATTACGGTCTGGTTTGAAGCCATCCAGCCCGGTGATTATACCATTGGCTGTGCGGAATTGTGTGGAATTGGACATACGACGATGGGTGGCACACTGACTGTGTATACTGCTGCGGATTTCCAAGCCTGGTCTAGTTCCCAGGCCCAACAACAACAGCCATAAATGAACTCGATAACCTCAATTAACAGCTCTGACCGGAAGACGAGATGAGCACGATCGAACAAGAGATGGTACATGCGACCGAGGGTGGTCATCACGACCATCACGAGTTGCCTTTTATTCGGAAATACATTTTCTCTACCGACCACAAGATGATCGCGAAGCAGTTCATGTTTGTGAGTCTCTTCTTCTTGGTCATCGGTGGCCTGCTCGCTACGATGATGCGGTGGCAGTTGGGTTGGCCAAGCGAGCCGATGCCTGGTGGGATGATGCTACCGGATGCGATGATGGCTCCAACTCCGAACGGGGCGATTATGCTTCCGGAGTTCTACAATTCTTTAGTGACCATGCATGGCACGATCATGATTTTCTTTGCGATCATGCCATTGCTCGTAGGGTTATTCGGGAATCTCCTCATCCCGCTCCAAATTGGCGCCGAAGATATGGCGTTTCCGCGGCTCAACATGATCTCTTTCTGGCTTGCGGTGCCTGCGGGTATCCTGATGCTGTCGAGCTTTGCGGTGGAAGGTGGAGCGGCTGGAGCGGGTTGGACATCATACGCACCATTGAGTGCGTCGGGTGAATGGACCGGGGTCTATCTCGGCCAACAGCTTTGGTTGGTTAGCCTCACCATCCTTGGGTTCTCATCACTTGTTGGTGCGGTGAACTACATCACCACTGTGATTAATATGCGGGCGCCGGGGATGACTTGGTTCCGGATGCCGCTGGCTACGTGGGCACTTTTTGTCACCGCCATCCTCATTTTGTTGGCGATTCCTGTTCTGGCTGGTGCACTGATCATGCTGCTCTTCGATCAGACAATAGGGACCGGGTTCTTCCGCCCTGAAGTCGGTGGTGAACCACTGCTTTGGCAGCACCTCTTTTGGTTCTTCGGTCATCCGGAGGTCTATATCTTAATTCTTCCGGCCATGGGAATCGCATCGGAGGTTCTCTCCAACCGCGCACGGAAGCCCATCTTCGGATATCACTCGATGGTGTTGGCGATCATCGGCATCGGGTTCCTAGGATGGATTGTGTGGGGCCACCACATGTTCATGAGCGGCATGAATCCACTTTTGGGTACATCCTTCATGATCTCGACAATGGCGATCGCGGTGCCGTCGGCAATCAAGACGTTCAACTGGTTGGCAACGGTCTGGAAAGGGGATCTTCACCTCGATTCTCCAATGTTGTACGCACTCGCGTTCGTATCGATGTTCATCATTGGAGGTCTTTCAGGGATCTTCATGGCTTCGACGCCCGTGGATATTTATATCCACGACACGTACTTCATCGTCGCACACATCCACTATGTACTTTTCGGTGGTAGCCTATTTGCGATTTTTGCAGGTATCACGTTCTGGTTCCCGAAGATGTTCGGGCGGATGATGAATGAAACCTTAAATAAGGTGCACTTTGGACTCACGATCGTGCTGTACAATCTGGTCTTTTGGCCGATGCATAATCTTGGCCTGCAAGGCATGATGCGGCGTATTTATGATTTCACACAGTACGAGTACTTGGCTCCGCTGCAGCCAATGAACCAGTTTATTTCGATCAGCGTGTTCCTATTGGTGGCAGCTCAGTCGGTTTATGCCTTCAACTTCTTCTGGAGCATCTTCAGAGGCGAGAAGGCGAGTAACAATCCCTGGGACTCGAACACGCTTGAATGGACGGTTCCTTCACCACCTCCACACGGGAATTTCCCTGAGATGCCTGTCGTTTACCGGGGCCCGTACGAGTACAGCTCGCCTGAGTCTGAGACGGACTTTTACCCACAGACGACGCCGCCGCCGAGTAAGCCGCCCGTTCAGGCACTGATTCCCGAGCCCGTTACCCCGACTCCGGAAGGATTCTGAGGTATGACCACTCAAGCAATGACTGCTGGCCGGGCACCAATGCCCGGAATGAAGGTGTACAACCTCAAGCTCGGCATGTGGATCTTCCTCTTATCCGAGGTGATGTTCTTCACAGGCCTCATCGGATCGTACGTTATTCTTCGCTTTGCCCATCCCGAGCAGTTTGCGGAGCCTGGGCAAGTGCTGAACATCAACCTGACAGCATTTAATACGTTCTTACTGATCTGCTCTAGCGTAACGATGGTAAAGGCGTATGCAGCCATCCAGCAGGGTGACCAGCAAGGCCTGAAAAATTGGCTTCTTGCCACGATCGTGATCGGTGCATCGTTCGTGGGCGTCCAGGTTTATGAATACATAGCGCTCGCGGCGGAAGGCTTTGTACCTATCGCTGAGGCCTATCATGCGGTCGGTCGGCATATGCCACATGATGGACCTGTAATTGGAGGACAACTTTACGGGTCCACATTCTACACGATGACCGGCTTTCACGGCACACACGTATCGATTGGTGTACTGTGTCTCTGCTTCACCTACTGGCGGGCAGCTAAGGGAGCGTACACGGCTGACAGTCTTGGGGGTGTAGAGATCATGGGTCTGTACTGGCACTTCGTAGATTTGGTCTGGATTATCTTGTTTACCATCGTCTACCTCATTTAGCCTCTAACACTGTGGAGACTGATAACATGTCCACTGGTGAAACCCATAAACCACCACCGTATATGCTTGTTTGGGTCGGGCTATTTGTGCTCACGATCATGGAGGTCTTTTACGCTACCCTGACCTCAATACCCAAGATATGGCTCGCGATCGGATTGATGGCGATGGCCTTTTTAAAGGCTTACTGGGTTGCGATTTACTACATGCATCTGAAGTGGGAGCCCAAGCGACTCTGGTTGTTGGTTTCTGTTCCGATTCCGTTGATCATGATCCTTATCTTTGTTGTGCTCAACGAGATTTTTTAGTCCCATAACGGCTTGACGAAAGATGTCGCTAATCACCTTCCATCGATTCTTGATTGCTGCAGGAATCCTGTTCTGTCTGGGCTTTGGGTCGAGGGAGTTTCTGGCAGCACGTGATGGTGGTGGACTGGGTGCGTTAGCACTCGCATTGATTTTCACCCTACTCGGGATCGGACTTATCGTGTACCTCGTGCACCTGGGACGCTTTCTGGGATATGATGAGGGATCCGCTCCGCACGAGTAACTGTGAGAGGGATTGATTCTGGGTTTGAGGGTGCTCTGGGTACGGATTGTCTGCTATGAGTCGCTTCTCCTTTCTTTTACACGACCGGGTTGCCACAACCGTAATCGCGCTAATCGTGCTTGTCGCAGTCCTGTTTATCTGGACTTCGCTAGAAAGGCCGGAGGTTCCAACGTTCATGCCCACGGTATCAGCACCGGCCGAAGTAGGAACAGAACAAGATACGCGCACTGTGACAGTAGACGCGTCTGATCCCGGAATATGGCGTTTCTTTGATTTCTCAAGAGGATCGGTCGTGGAGGCCCCAGGAGCGGAAGAGTGGGACATTGCGTTTCGCCGCTTCCAAATCATTGTGAACGGCGGCCGCGGTATGGAGGGACAGGGTGCTGCTGCCTCACTTGAGGACATGACCTTCGAATCAGTGTCGAGTGTTCCAGAAACAGGCTATGTAGTGGCTGAGAGGAGAGATTCGGTGAATGCTGTTCTCGAAGATTGGTACGATTACAGTTTCACGAGTCATGTGCTTTCACCGAAGCCGATCGTCTACGCTATACGGACTGCAGATGGTCGCTATGCCAAGCTAGAGATGCTCGGCTACTACTGCGTGGGTGCGCTTCCTGGTTGCACAACATTCAGGTATGTCTACCAGGGAGGGGGTGGCACCGATGTCGTATCAAATTAAGCCGCTACTAAAGCTTCATTCTCTCGCCTGTGCGTCCGTACTCATCAGTTCATTGTCATCATGTGGTATCCCAGCAGACGGCGATTCTGTCGGGGAATTAAGAGGCACGGTGATGGAGGTACCAATCCTAAAGCCTGATCTGGTACTTACTGACACGGAGGGGAATTTCTACGACTTGCGAGCGGAGACGGATGGCTATCTGTCGCTTGTCTTCTTTGGCTACACGAATTGTCCGGACGTATGCCCGGTCCATATGGCTACCCTTGCCGGCGTCTTCGATGAGCTTGCTCCGGAGGTCCGGGATGCGATGAAGGTGATTTTTGTATCCACGGATCCTGAGCGTGACACCCCAGATCGTCTTCGCCAGTGGCTTGGTGCTTACCATCCATCTTTTCTGGGCTTGAGGGGTGAGGTAGAGGCCATCAACGCTGCCCTCGCTGAGATGAAGCTACCTGGGATAGCCGTGGTTCCTGGGGAACACGGTTCGGAGCCAATCATCGGCCACCCTTCAGCTGTTTTGGCATTCGGGCGCGATGGACTCGCTCGTGTGCGCTACCCCTTTGGGGTACGACGGGCTGATTGGATCAACGACCTGCCGCTACTGCTGGGTGAAAACTCTTAGTGCCTCTTCTCTATGCCCTGTACCAGGGGGTTACTCGCAATATAGGTAAGAACCACGAATGAATTGGTGGTGCTTCGCGCAACCGGGTACCGCATGGACCTGGCAGTGGCAGCCGCTCATGGGTGTGTGGCTGGTGATGGTGCTGCTGATCTGGGTATACCACCGTGTCTTGAGCCGAATAGATGATTCGTATGAATCCTCTCGACTGCGGAAGAGTCGGCGTGCCGCCTTCGCGTTAGCCATTTTTCTTTTGTGGGCCTCACTAGATTGGCCTTTGGGACCACTCGGGGCGAGTTACCTGGCGAGTGTGCACATGGTGCAATTTCTGGCTGTTGGTATCGCTGCTCCCGCATTGCTCTTGCTGGCTCTTCCAGGTGCAGCTTATGAACCGCTCCGCCGTTACCCTAGGCTGACCAAAGCCCTCTCTGACCTTACGCACCCTGTCTCCGCGTTTTTCATCTTCAATATTATGATGACAGCCACGCACTGGCCGGGCGTTGTAGATCTACTCATGCCGACCCAGCTGGGATCTTTTGTGCTTGATGCTGCCTGGATGTTGGGCGGGTTGATCTTTTGGTGGCCACTGATTGTTCCGGTGCCGGAACGTCCAGGTTTTCACTCACTCGGCAAGATCGCGTACCTGGCACTCAATGCGTTCCTTATACGCCCACCTTTCGCAATGATGATCTTCAGTGCATCTCCAATCTACGCGATCTATGAACTTGCCCCCCCGCCCGCCCAGGATGCGCTAAACGACCAACAGCTAGCAGGAGCCGTTATGAAGATTGGCCTCGCTTGGATAATGTTTGCTGGTGTCTTGGTCATATTCAGAAACTGGATGCTATTGGAATCGGACCGGCCGGAATCGGCCTAAAGGCAGGAGCATGGACTCAGCAGCAGTACTCACCTGTCAGAGAGGTCAGTTCAACATCCCAGCCGGATTACATTACCTGAATTGTGCCTATATGGGGCCACTTCCACGTGTGGCTGAAGAGGCAGGGGTATTGGGACTTCGCATGAAGCGTGACCCTTCTGCGATCCTGCCCCACCACTTCTTCGATACCAGTCTTGAGCTTCGGAGGCTCTTCTCGCGCCTTATAGGCAACGCTGATCCTACACGAATCAGTATTGGTCCGGGCGTTTCCTACTCTGTAGCTATAGCAGCGAAGAATCTGCCCCTGTCATCTGACCAGAATGTAGTACTCACGTACGAGCAATTTCCTTCCAACATGCATGCTTGGGCCAGGAAGGCCCAAGATGTAAACGCCGACTTACGAGTCATTGGCCCACCTGATACGATCCACAGGGGTGCCAGTTGGAATACAGAGATTCTCACTGCGATCGATTCAGCTACCGCAGTAGTCTCCTTGCCGACAGTCCACTGGACCGACGGAACGATATTCGATTTGGTCGAAGTTGGCCGCAGGTGTCGAGAGGTCGGTGCGGCTCTGGTAGTGGATGGGACCCAGTCAGTTGGAGCACTGCCATTCGATGTGAACGTAGTGCGACCAGATGTTCTGATGTGTTCCGGGTACAAGTGGTTGCTAGGACCCTACTCAGTTGGGCTTACGTATTTTGGTCCAAGGTTCGACGATGGTGAGCCATTGGAAGAGACTTGGATTGGGAGAGAGGGGAGTGAGGATTTTGAGCACCTTGTCGATTACAGGGCAGGTTACCAGCCGGGAGCGATTCGCTACGATGTAGCGCAGCGATCCAATTTTGCACTCTTGCCGGTTGCGGTTGCTTCACTGCGCTTGATCATCGAGTGGCAACCAGCCCGCATTCAAGCATACTGCAAGGGTCTTACTGATAATTTCTTCGAAGAGGTGGAAGAGCTGGGTTTCACAGTCGAAGATGCTCACTGGCGTAGCGCGCATCTATTCGGACTTAGGATGCCGAAGGGTTTAGAATTGGTCGAACTTCAGCAAGCTCTTAAGGCACGTGGAGTTTCAGCATCACTACGCGGTAGCGCACTCCGTGTATCACCAAATGTGTACAATGATGCCGAGGATGTATCAGCCCTACTAGAAGGGTTGAGGCAAGCAGTGGCGGTTTAGCGTCCCGCGCGAACCCCAAAAGCAATTTCGGCTTTGTCACCGATACGAATAGAATGTTCCTGGAACCAACCTTGGCGTACCTCGAGACCAAACATTGCTGGAGCTGCACTCGGGTAGGAATCCGTGACTAGAGGCTCCATTGCAATGATGTCGACGATTACGTAGGAAGGATCCATATATGCGATATCCAATGCGACGTAGGTATTCGCCATCCAAAATGAGCGAACCTGGCTATCGGTGAACACGAAAAGCATGCCGGTACCATCAGGTACCTCGTCCCGATACATAAGGCCCTGAGAACGCTCTTCCGCAGTGGCGGCCACTTCCGCGACGACTGTGTCATTGCCGAATATCACCCAGGCATGGCCTGCTGGAGGTTGAGACTCGGAGTCTGTTGTCACTCGAGCCGACCTGACCTCAATCCGGCCAAACGCCTCACCTTCAGCTGTGCTGCAGCTTGATGCGATCAGTAGGACAGCCAGCACCAAGAATGAAAGCTGATACAAACGTCGGGTTATGTGCGGATTGAAGTTGTTGGATTCCCTCACGAGCAGGCTCCCGTTTGTTTACTTACCCTCTTAGTTTAACCAGCTATCGTCGGTTTTCAGAAGGGTCCAGCCACCCGGACGCCGGAGGGTCAAGTATGTTAGATCCAGAGTTACTCGAGATTCTTGTCTGTCCTGAAACCAAACAGCCGATTCGGTTGGCTAATCCCGTAGTTCTCCAGAAGCTCAATGCGGCGATTGCCGAGGGTTCCGTAAGCAACAAAGGCGGCGAGCCCGTCTCAGAAAGAATTGAGGAAGGCTTGATCCGTGAGGATAACAGTTACTTGTATCCTGTACGCGACGACATTCCCATCATGTTGATCGACTCAGCGATTCCTCTCAGCATGGATACGGCGTCGGACTGATGTCATCAGGGTCGAGGAAGGCGCGCTACGCGCTGCCTCTTCTGATCTGGAGCCTTACTGGATGTTGGACACCCTCGCCAAGCCTTAGCCGTGGCGAAGCACTGTTTGATACGTGCAGACTCTGTCACGGATCTGATGGTTTGGGTAATCCAGGGCTTCAAGCACCCGCGATTGCTGGCCTTCCACAATGGTATATCGAGGGGCAGCTGGAAAAATTCCAAACGGGTATAAGAGGGGCTCATTCTGAGGATGCCCCAGGCATGCTCATGCGTCCATCCGCGGTAGCACTACGTCAGGAGGGTGATATTGAAGCAGTGGCTGAGCACGTGGCCTCACTATCTCCGGATAGGGAAGTAATCGTGGTTCTAGAAGGACAGGTAGAAGCAGGCGCCGTAACCTATACCGGTGTCTGTAGCGCCTGTCACGGCCCGGATGCTACCGGTAACGAAGTTTTAGGCGCACCCCCGCTCGTGCTTGTAGATGCTTGGTATATGCTTGCGCAGTTGCGGAACTTTAAGATGGGAATTCGTGGTAGTCACCCGAGAGACACTTGGGGTATGACCATGAGAATCAATGCCGAGGCGCTGTCGGATGATGATATGAAGGATGTTATCACCTATATCACTACGCTACGCTGATAAGGTCCAGATGTCTTGACGTAGGATCTCAGGAGATATTGCGTCGCTTATTCCGCAGAAAGTCCATCATGATGGACTGACCTAGGGTCATTGTGTTTGTGAAGTATGCCTTCCCTCGTGCGATTTCTGAGACTTTTTGGACGAACTGGACCAGGTAGGGGTCGTTTGCAAGCATGAACGTATTGATCAGAATTCCAGCCTTTCTGCATGCGGTTACTTCTTGGAATGTCCTCTTCAATATGTTCGGGTCGAGCGCTCCGGAGTTCGTATAAACTCTTCCGTCGGGCAAAGTCATCGCACTTGGTTTGCCGTCAGTAATCATGATGATTTGACGCATATCTTTCTTTTGGCCCAAGAGCAGGCGGCGCGACATCTCGAAGCCCTCCGCCGTATTCGTGTGGAAGGGGCCAACCTGGGCTTTGGAAAGCTGGGAGAGCGGGATTTCTTGTGCCCTATCCCCGAACGTGATTACACGTAGTGAATCTCCTGGGAACTGAGCACGGATCATATGGGACATAGCTAGGGCGACCCGCTTCGCAGGAGTGAAGCGGTCTTCACCGTACAGGATCATCGAATGCGAGACGTCGAGCATCAAAACTGTGGCGCATGATGAACGGTATTCAGCTTGGTGGACCATCAAGTCCCCATACTTGAGTTCCAGGGGGATAGAGAGGCCTTCACGTTCAATGGCCTTCTTGAGAGTTGCTGGAATATCTAGGTTGAGTGTATCTCCAAACTCGTAGGGCTTTGAGGCCGCTTCCGCTTCTATGCCTGTCGCAAGATGCGGCGTGTCGTGCGCACCCGCGCTCGCTTTACCAATCGCTGACATCAAGCCCTTTAGTGCACTGTGCCCGAGAAAGTCCATTCCTTTTTGTGTGAGATTGAACTGCATCTGCTGAGCGGCCTGCTTCGCTTCGTCAATCTTACCATGTCCAGTGACATCGTAGGTCGCACCCGGTAACTGAGTGTTACCCGTCTCGAGGTTGATGTAACCTGCTTCGGCCATCCTCTGGATGAGGTCATCTAACATCTGGGCGATCTGCTGTTGTACACTTTGATCACCCTCCCCCTCACCACGGAGTTCTTCGAGCATATCCTGCGTGAGTTGCCCACTTTCTATCAGCGCCTTCAGGAGGGCATGCTTGAGCGAGTCTGTACTATTGGGATCCTCTGTGCCGGACCAACCCCAATAGGGGTGGTAGTGTGCTCCGCCCGCGAATCCTCCATCCATTAAGAAGTCGGAGAGCATTTCCAGAAGAGATTCTAGGTTCAGGGCATCGAGCCATCGGCCCTTGTACTTAGAGTAGGTTGTGAAACGCATGACACCATGCTAGGGCTAGAGATACTTTGCCGCCATGAAGCAGCCTACAAACACCAGCTCATCTGGACCATCACCCGACCAACTGGGTGATTTTCGTAGCTCTCTCCTTCAATACTATGATCGTTTCCGCCGAGACCTTCCCTGGCGCGGAGAGACGGATCCGTACCGTATTCTGGTCTCGGAAATCATGCTGCAACAGACGAGAGTGGAAACGGTACTCCGGTATTACGAATCTTGGCTGAAGCGGTTCCCAACCCTAGGGGCACTTGCTTCAGCTAACTCTAGAGAGGTGCTCAAGGCGTGGGAAGGGTTGGGCTACTATAGGCGCGCGAGGAATTTGCACAGCGCGGCGCGGCGTATTCGAGAGCTACCAGGTGGGCACTTCCCGACTTCTTATAGGGATCTCAGGCAACTTCCAGGAGTCGGGCAGTACACAGCAGGAGCCGTTGCCAGTATTGGGTTTGGGGAGATTGTTCCAGCAGTGGATGGCAATGTGCGACGGGTTCTCGCCCGACTCTTTGATAAGCGTGAGCCTAGGGCTCGCTGGCTGAATCGCACTGCCGCCGAGCTAGTTGATAAGGATCGTCCAGGGGACTGGAACCAGGCTTTGATGGAACTGGGCGCAATGATTTGTTCACCAAAGAATCCTCGATGTGAGGACTGCCCGGTACAACTCTGGTGCACTGCACACGAGCAGGGTACACAGGCTCTATCTCCTGCTGGAGTACGGAGAGTGCCTGCACGGGAGATCTCTTTCTTACTGGTCATACTCCAGACAGAAGAAGGCGAGGTCATGCTTGTACAGCGGCCCCCCGAAGGACTTCTCGCTGGTATGTGGGCTTTCCCTGAACAGGAACTGGCCAAGCCTTTGGACTGTGCAGCCACATCTAGAGATAGGGCGATTGAGCTTGCGATGTCGCTTGGGGCTGAGGTGGTGGGGGTTGCTTCAGCTTTGGCAGAAGTTCAACACCGCTTCACACATCTCCAGGCCAGATATCGACCCTGGGTTGTGCCCGTGGCGAAGCTGCTCAACGGAGAGGGAAATGTGTGGATGACACCTGGTGAGCCAGTAGATTTTCCGATCCCTGTTGCTCAGCACAAAGTTCTGGATGCACTAGCCGAATGTGGAGCAACTCCAGGCAGCTCAGAGTCACACGCAGGCAATCCCAGTTGAATTAAATAGTTACGTCGCCTGGCTCGTCGAAGCCTTGATAGTCCTCTTCGGTCTTCGGGCTCTGGTATGGTGTGCGAGTATATCCGGCTGAGCTTCGAGCGATACGCTTCTGCGACACAAGCGCCTCGAGCACGAGTTCACAGGCAGCTGATCTGACACCATTCCCTGCTGACACCTTAGCCAGTCCTACATTCTGGATTAATTCAATAAGGCCAGGAACAGTTTCATACCCTTGAACGCAAGCTGATGCAGAGGCGTCCTCACCCACCTGCAGGGCACCTCCTGTCTCGAAATACTCTATGATTTCTTCGACATCGGCACCGCCTGCCCTGATGTCAAAAGTGAGGGAGGAACTTTGCTGAATGAGTTCACGGGCAATCTTGTCAGCCCCATGGAGTTCGCCCTCGTACTCGAGTTCCATCTTTCCAGTGATTGCAGGGAGAGCAGCGTATAGGTCAGCGATGCGAGGAACCGTGATATCCTCACCGTGCCGCAGAGCGCGGCGCTCCGCGTTCGATACGATTGTTTCCATAATTGTTATTGGCATGCGTTGGCTGACACCCGAGCGCTGATCAATCCGTCGGTCATCACGAGCTAGAAACGCGATCCGTTCGACAGTTTCTTCAACAAAATCAGGGATTTCAACGCACATGCCGTCACGGGCTACCCAAGCTTCTTGGCGGGTAATATCGATTCCGGTTTCAATCTCGTCTGGATAATGCGTAAGGATCTCCGCGCCGATCCGATCTTTCAATGGAGTGATAATTTTACCGCGGGCCGTGTAATCTTCGGGGTTCGCAGTAAAGACCATAAGTACATCTAGAGGCATCCGAATCGGGTACCCTTTAACTTGCACATCCCCCTCTTCCAGCAGATTAAAGAGGCCTACCTGAATTTTCCCCGCGAGATCAGGAAGTTCGTTAATTGCAAAAATTCCCCGGTTGGCCCGTGGGAGTAAACCGTAGTGGATGGTCATCTCATCTGCGAGGATGTGTCCACCGCGTGCAGCTTTGATTGGATCAACATCACCTAACATGTCAGCGATTGTCACATCTGGCGTTGCGAGCTTCTCCACATATCTACTGCCCCGCTGTACCCACGCCACTGGCGATGTGTCACCATCCTCCTCGATAAGTTGGCGACCATACTTTGAAATTGGAGCGAGTGGATCATCGTTTATCTCGCTTCCAGCCAAGACGGGTACTTCTTCATCCAAAAGCGCCACGAGCTGACGCAGAATACGGCTTTTCGCCTGGCCACGGAGTCCGAGGAGAATGAAATCGTGCCGTGCGAGAATCGCATTCACGATTCTGGGGATGACGGTATCCGCATAACCTCTTATTTCTGGGAAAAGCGTTTCGTTCTTATCTAATTTCTTAAGTAGATTCTCACGCATCTCCTGCTTAACTGAGCGTGTCTTATAGCCTTGTGACTTTAGCTCACCAAGCGTGGACGGGCGTTGCTCGCTCATCCTTATAGAACTCCTGACCTTCGCGGTCTGTAATTGATGAATTGGTTAGCGATCCGCAGATAGGGTAGAGCACGGTGCGCAAGTTGGCGATCTTATAAGGTTGACATGGTACACGCATCTGGACACCCAGGTCCGGGTGGTTCGTTTCTAATCACTGCACCCTGTAATACCGGAGTGAAGATGCCGACAGACCCTCACCATGTAAGCGCTTCTGTCAAATTACTTGATGTACAGCCGACTCTCCCGAGTGAGCGCTTTCTGGTCGCTGAACCACCGGACTCGGAGGCGGTGCCGATGGATGTGGTCTTTGTGGGTGGAGGACCAGCTGGTCTTGCAGGGGCTATAGAGCTGGCTCGGCTCGTTCAGCGTGATCGTGAAACTGGTGGCACCCTCGGTGAACTCGAGATAGGTGTCCTGGAGAAGGCGAGCCAGCTTGGCGAGCACAATCTCTCCGGCGCGGTTGTGAATCCGAGTGCTTTTCATGAACTATTTCCTGAGCTCTCAATTGATGAGTTTCCGCTGCGTCATCCTGTTGGTAAAGAGTCTGTATATCTGCTTAAGCAATCAGCCTCTATCCCGGTTCCAGTACCACCCACTATGAAGAACCACGGGAACTATCTAGCCTCTATCTGTGAGATTGTCCGTTGGCTTGGAGCTAAGGCTGAGGAGTATGGTGTCAATGTATTCCCAGGGTTTCCGGTTGATTCTCTGCTCACCGATGGGGGTAGGGTCGTTGGGGTTCGCACGACTCCCGCTGGGTTGGGACGAGATGGGAAATCTGGTGGTCCTGAAGCAATGCCAGCTATGGATCTAAGTGCAAAGGTTACCGTTCTGGCAGAGGGGACACGGGGCCCGCTTTCGCAGGCCTGGCTCAGGTGGCAGGGTATTACATCGGAGAACCCACAGATTTTTGCACTTGGTGTGAAGGAGCTGTGGAAGGTCAAAACCCCACTCGATCGTGTGGTGCATACGATGGGATGGCCTTTATCTACCAAGACGTTCGGGGGCAGCTTCATGTATCCCCTAGCGGATGATCTCATCGCTCTTGGGCTTGTTGTAGGTCTCGATTATCCAGATGCGCGCTTTGATGTGCATGAAGCGCTTCAGCAAATGAAGATGCACCCTCTTTTTCAGCGCTATCTTTTGGGTGGTGAAATGATGGAATGGGGTGCCAAGACAATTCCGGAGGGAGGGTATTACTCAGTGCCTTCCAGGCGTCATGGAGATGGCTTGTGCATTGTGGGGGACTCTGCCGGGTACGTTGAGGTGTCCTCGCTCAAGGGCATCCACTATGCCATGCACTCGGGGATCCTGGCTGCTCGGCAAATCTTCAAGGCCCTTCAGCTGGGTGATACATCAGAAGCAGCTCTCTCTGGTTACTCATCCGCAGTCGATTCTAGCGTAATCATGAGAGACCTGAGGAAGCGTCGTAATATGAGACTTGCGTTCAAGGACGGGCTGTTTGTTGGAGGATTGAGGGCCGCCCTGATGACGCTGACAGGAGGGGCCATTCCGAGTGGCAAGATTACGATTAAGGAAGACGCAGCGAAGATCCGTTGGCTTGGAGAGGTGCAGGAGCAATTCAGGCCTGATGGGGATCTGACATTTTCAAAGGCTGATGCGGTGTACAAGTCTGGGAATCAAACCCGTGATGACATTCCACAGCATCTCATCGTTGGGGAGGACATCCCTCCTGAGGTGGCAGAGATGCTCGTACATATGTGTCCGGCAGGAGTATACGAGCGTGACGGGACAGACCTAGTTGTCAACGCTCCCAATTGTATTGACTGTAAGGCAACGGATGTAGTCGGCCCACGGTGGACACCCCGAGAGGGTGGTAGCGGTCCAGCTTATCGACAGATGTAACTAACTGGACTGGCTTGTCGGTCAGCGTCCAACATTTTCCGGTTCGATGACCCCGTCAGTTGGAAAACTAATGCTTCCTCCAAGCTGCCGGGTTAGCGGCGCAGTATCTACATAGTCAGCTGCCCGCATGATGCGCCCACCCTCTAACTCGATGATGGTTGCACCATTGAGTACGACCTCGCGACCAGTCACGAATGGAACTTGATCGCCCATGGGCCGATTCTGGACAGCGGAAAAAACCCATTCCCCCACAGCCATGGTAGGACCAGTGTTTATACGACCCATGTTCATATAGATATCGTCGCCCCACTCATGTGTGCTGGTTAAGTATCCAACAATCTCTAGGATTCCCTGGTAGGTAAGCTGATTAGCGAAGTCATCGTATGTTGCTTCCGGCCAAAAAAGATCAGAAATCAGGGCGGTGTCCGCACGTTCAACTGCAGTTGCCAACATCAAGATCTTGAGTTCAGACTCAGGTGCAGTGGTCGAGCTAGTGGAGGTTCCGGACGGCCCGCACGCGGTGACCATCACCACTGATAGCGACACTATGCGCATGATTATTTGTTTCCCGATACTAGTTGTTTGGAGTACGTCGGGTGATGCCTTGATCACACTTCCTACTACAAGCCACTTAGGTGACCAAGATCTTTTCAAGATTCCTCCTCACCAACCTGTAAGCGGACACCCTTTTCAGTGAGAACTAACTTGGGCATCAGCGTTGGAATAGATACGTCTCCTATTCCTCGAAGGGCATCTCCGACAGTTGTATAATCGGCAAGCCGTTGGAGTGTGTCTATCGTAGGAAAGATCATAGGCAGGGTCCCTCCCTGGTTGCGCGCCAAAGCTTCTTTCGGGCTGAGCCAGCGTGCCTCCGTCATCTCTCGTGGATCAAAGATCGGTTCCGCATCTGTTTGAACACGTGCCGCAAAGAAACGTGTATCGAAGCGGCGGGGTTCTCGTTCTGGTGTGATCCAATGCGCGAGGTATTCGATAGAGGATCCGTCGATACGACAGGACAAGTGTTTCAAAGCCTCATTGAAAGATACTGACCCCTCCATTAGACCATTTCTTAGAACTTCAACCTCGACACTTGCCGCTGCGGTAGGTGGAGCCTGAGCATTAGGTCCAACACCCACAAGAATCCCGGTCTCCTCAAACGCCTCACGCAACGCAGCGATATAATACGCAATAGCTGGGGGGCTAGTACCTACAAGGCCGAGACGGGTTGCGGCAGTTTCAGTTGTCAGCCCGTCGACGCTTGCGAGTGTCTGTTTTGTCCAGTCAGCTGGATCAACCCGCCCGCCTGGGAATACATAAGCGCCGGGTACAAAACTGGCGTTACGGTCTCGCTTCAACAGCAGAACTTCCATCCGGGACGGCGAGTCCCTTAATAGAGCAATTGTTGCCGCTGGCTTTGCCGGCACGGGCGGATGGGAAGGGTGTTTGAGACTCTTCATGAATCTTTCGGGTAGATTCTCGAAGGGGATTAGGAAGCCTGAGTCGGTCATTGGTATTCCAACTGAGCTAGCTCAATGTCGAATATAAAAAGCCTCTCTACTACTCTGCTTATTCTTAGGATAACGCAGAACTGGTGGCGCGATAAGGAAGAATATGTCAAGCTAATCGCCGCTACTTCAGTGAAAAAGTGGCACGGTGAAAACGAGCGTGACTGTCACAATGGCAGGTTTTCCTGCGTTCTGGGCACAGAAATGACTCTGATTTCTGGCAAGAAACATGCAATGACGTAGATGGGCTACCGAGAACAGCGACCCACCATCGATTCCGGAGATAATTAGGTGACCGAGAAACAGCCGTCCGCATCAACAGATGAGAACGGAAACAGAGAGGACGTCATGAGCGAGCGATTCACACTCCCAGTACTTCCACTGCGAGATACAGTAGTGTATCCCGGTGTGGCAGTGCCTATCTCAGCCGGTCGACCTGGAACTGTTGAAGCGGTTCAGGAGGCGTTGGATGGTGATCGTCGCATGTTTGCTGTAGCGCAGAGAGACAACGTCGATGACCCACTTCCGGAATATCTCTATAGCGTAGGAACTGTGGTCCGGATCATCCAGACACACAGGATGCGCGGAGGTATGCAGCTTCTGGTGCAAGGTGAGGGTAGAGCCCAGGCTCTGTCATATCATGATGAGGGACAGGCAATGCTGCACGCCGTATTGCTCGAGATGGACAGACAGGAGCCTCAAAACCCGAGTGACCCAGCATTTCAGGCTCTAGACCGGGAGTTACGAGACCGGGCGGCAGAACTAGGTACTCGTAGAGGAGTGCCTGCCGAAGCACTAAACCAACTCATTCAGGGTGTCGATGAATCCGGGCCCTTTGCGGACCTCGTTGCTTTCTACCTTGAACTTGATACTCCTGATAAACAAAAACTCCTGGAGACTCTAGCAGACGAAGAGCGAATGCGTGCCTGTCTCGTCGCGGTGGAGCGCGAGCTTGCACGGATTTCTGCGCAGGAGGAGATCCAGGCGCAGGTCCAGACTGAGTTAGGTGCACGGCAGAGAGAGATGCTGCTCAGGGAGCAGCTTAAGGCAATTCAAAAAGAGCTTGGAGACGAAGAGGAACGCGACGATATCGAAGAGATGCGGGACCGAATTGAGGAACTCGAACTCACTGAGGATCAGAGGCTAGAGATCAATCGGGAGCTACGCAGACTGGAGCGAACAAGCCCACAATCAGCAGAATATCAAGTGATCCGAACATTCCTTGAATGGATCACAGAACTACCTTGGAACGAGCGAACGGAAGAGAAGATTGATCTAGAAAAAGCCGAAACGATACTGGAAGAAGACCATTATGGGCTCGAAGACATCAAAGACCGAATCTTAGAGTTCTTGGCAGTTCGCAAACTTCAGCTTGATCGAATGAGCGAAGAAGAGGCTGAACATGAGACTGAAACTGACGAGGAGATGTCTGGGTCTGAGTCAGAAAATGAGGAAAGTGAATTAGCACCCGAAGAGGCTTTGTCCGGTCGTGGTCCGATTCTTCTCTTCGTTGGACCTCCAGGTGTTGGTAAGACATCAATTGCGCAATCGATCGCCAGGTCCCTGGGGAGAAACTACGTTCGGATTTCTTTGGGTGGTGCACGTGATGAAGCCGATATCAGAGGTCATCGACGGACCTACGTTGGGGCGATGCCGGGGCGAATCGTCCAAGGCATGCGTCAGGCTAAAACGAAAAATCCGGTCTTCCTGCTTGATGAAGTTGATAAACTAGGCGTCTCATTTCAGGGGGATCCGAGCTCAGCGCTTCTAGAAGTACTCGACCCAGCACAGAATTCGACGTTTGTGGACCACTACCTTGGCATACCGTTTGACTTATCTGAAGTGCTGTTCATCGCTACCGCGAACTATCTAGATCGGATACCCGGCCCGCTTCTCGATAGGATGGAAAGGGTGGATTTCTCCGGATATACAGAGGCGGAGAAGCTTGAGATCGGGAAACGTTACCTCCTTCCGCGACAGTTGAAGGAGAATGGGCTTCACGAGCAAGAGCTTGAAATGGGGGATGATGCTCTTCTCGCCATTATTCAGAAATACACGCGTGAGGCAGGGGTTCGGCAGCTTGAACGTGAGGTTGGGAAGTTTGCTCGCAAGGTCGCTAGAAGAATTGCAGCCGATAAGATCGACGAACTCCAAGCCACAGAGGTGGACGTTCGCGAGTTGCTCGGTCGCCCAAGGGTACATCCGGAGCAAATGGCTGCAGAAGACACCGTTGGTGTAGCGACGGGAATGTTTTACACCCCTATGGGTGGTGACATCATGTTTGTCGAAGCGAGCGTCATGCCCGGCGAAAGCAGCTTAGTGCTCACTGGGCAACTCGGCGATGTGATGAAGGAGTCCGGTCGTGCAGCCCTTTCTTACGCAAAAGCACATTGGAAAGAATTAGGAATAGCAGAAGACTCGCTGCAAGGGAAAGAGGTCCACATTCATGTGCCCGCTGGAGCGGTACCTAAGGATGGCCCCTCCGCTGGTATCACAATGGCGACGGCGCTGATTTCAGCGGTATCCGGGAAGAAGATTCGGAGTGATCTGGCGATGACGGGTGAATTGACTCTAACTGGTCGCGTTCTTCCGATCGGGGGAGTGAAGGAAAAGGTATTGGGCGCGGTGCGCGCTGGAATCAACCAAATCATCGTGCCGATAGAGAATGAAGCTGATCTTGAGGATATCCCAGAGGATCTGCGCAGTTCACTAACCTTCCATTTTGCATCAACCTTGGATGATGTTGTGAAGATTGCCCTTACCGAACGGAAGAAGCGGAAGAGAAAAAGGGCACCAGCCAAGAGGAGGCGGTCAGTAAAAGCTTCAACCGCTACGGCTTAGACATGGAGTTTTTGACAAGCCACTCTGAATTACTCGATGCGGATTGTCCCAGGTTGTCCTGGAACGACCTTCCCGATCACGAATGCTGAAGGGATCTCACCTTTCAAGCCTGTGAGAAGCGCAGTCAAACGATCTGGCGGTACGCACATTAATAGGCCACCAGAGGTTTGGGCGTCGACCATAAGGGTACGACTGACCTCATCAATGGAGTCAGCAAAGTCGAGGTCTGGGGCCAGATCATCAAGATTTCTGCGTGTGCCTCCGGGGATATGACCAGCTTCAGCGAGTTCCCGCGCACCGGGGAGGATGGGTATGCTGGCGGCCTGCAGGGTGGCTGAGGTAGCTGATGCGCTCATCATCCCTCTGAGATGGCCAAGCAATCCGAAACCTGTGATATCTGTAGCTGCTTTGACTCCAACAGAAACCATCGTTTCTGCTGCACTCTGGTTTAATGTGGTCATCACCTGAACGGCTGTGGCGATCACGTCCTCGTCAGCCTCACCCTTCTTTAGAGCGGTAGCGATCACACCTGACCCAAGTGGTTTTGTGAGGACTAACGCATCCCCTACCTGAGCTCCTGAATTTGTCACCATCCTGTCTGGATGGACTTCACCGATAGCGACAAGTCCGTATTTGGGTTCCTTATCGTCAATCGAGTGACCACCTAATGTTGGTATGCCTAGTGCTCGGGTCACGTCGCTTCCACCCCTCAGGATCTCGTCGAGAATCCCGTCCCCTAAAAGTGTGCGGGGGAACCCTACCAGATTCAGCACAAATAAGGGGCGTGCTCCCATAGCGTATATGTCTGAGAGCGCGTTAGTTGCGCTTATGCGGCCGAAGTCATAGGGGTCGTCAACAATGGGTGTGAAGAAATCCGCGGTTACAACCAGTGCCCGGTCGTCGGCGATACGGTACACGGCCGCATCATCCCCCGTCGTATGACCCACGAGGGCGTTTGGATCTTCTACCGGTAGGACATGACGCAGTACCTGCGTCAGTTCGGTCATCCCGAGCTTACAAGCTCAACCGGCACCATGACTGAGCTGAGACAGCCGGATCTGCGGTCTTTGGTCACGCGGCTCATTTGTCATTGTTCCCCCTGGTTGGGGCGCATGGGTAATGGAGCATGTAATGAAGATGCGCGGTGTGCAAATCCCTTCTGTTAAACACACCCTGCATCAGTGATGCTAAAGCGTAGTGCAAGGTGCGGGGTATAATCCACCCCTGATGCTACTGGTCGCTTCAAGTGAATAACTTTATTCCCATAAAGTGTCTGCTTTCTATAGTTTCAACTTGCTTCCTGTCACTCGAGGAAGCTGATACGCGCCTCACCGCCCTTTGGTTAGCAGAACGGAAGAGGGATAATCCAAGCCGTTGGAAGTGTATGGAAGCAGATCTCTCGCCGGGACACTTTTCTTAGTGGCGTGGTGTCGATTAACTCATAAAATCCGGATTAGCTTTTGAGTATGGAAAAGCCCAGCCCACTCTCCAATATAATGATCGCGTCAGGTGGTGTTGCTACCGAGTATCAGGGTCGCCCGGTGATCCGGCATTTTGGTGATCCGGCAGCTGAGTATAGAGCGGCAACCGAAGAAGTGGCTGTTTTTGATCGGAGCCATCGGGGCAGGCTTGTCATCACAGGCCAAGCAGCCGGTCGCATGCTTGAGGGGATACTAACGGGCCGTATACCTGACCCTCCGTCTCATGTCACGGATGGGGTGCTCGGTGGCTTGGGCACGTACCACGGAGTACTCACCAGTAAAGGCAAGATGATTACCGATCTTTGGACGATTCTTACCGGTTCTGAGGATGAGGCTGGCATCTTACTAGATATCCCAGTAGCGGGAGTTACCGGGCTAACGGAAAACTTGAAAAAATTCCTTCCGCCACGCTTTGCTATTGCCGAGGATGTTTCAGGTGCTGTAGGGATGGTTACTGTCGTCGGCCCTGCCGCTGCTGAGATATTATCCCGCTTGACGCTTGGCGCTTGTGTGCAGGCAGGCGAATTAGCTCGATTGCCGGAGGGTGCTTGGCGCTTATTAGGTCCGGATCTAATGGATGGCCTCTTAGTCATGAAAACTGAAGATGTGTGGCCGGAGGCGTATTCTGTTATCGGGGCCACTGAAGTACTACGGGAGTTCTGGAAAACACTTGTAAGTGATGGTGCCGCTCCGGCGGGCCTGGGTGTCTGGTCTACCCTTCGCGTCGAAGCTGGTCGGCCAGTATTTGGCACGGATATGGATGAGCAAACGATCCCGATAGAGGCCGGAATCCATAAGCGGTCAATCGACTACGAGAAAGGGTGCTTCACTGGCCAGGAAGTGATCATCCGTATCCGCGATCGCGGGCATGTAAATAAGAGCCTCAAGATGCTTAGGTTCGGTGATGTGCCCACACCCCGGAGTGGTACTGAACTCCATGATGAAGACTCCGATAAGGTAGTCGGCTTTATCACCTCGGCTGTTCAATCACCCAAGTTTGGTGAGGTCATTGGACTTGCCTATGTCCGGAGAGGCTGTGAAGTCGTAACACTCCACGGTCAGGGTGTGACGGTTCCGCAGGAGTAGCATTGTCGGGTCCACGGACACCGCATACGGATGCGCACCCACCTCTCTCTTTTTTCGGGTTAGTAGATCTGGGCAGGCTTCTTGAGTTTGACGTATGGAGCGCTCGATTCAACTTTCAGCGGCCCACATAGCGGGACTCATGGCAAGGAATAGATCATGTCCAGTTTAAGCCTCCTTAGAATTGCACTCGTTTTAGGCTTCACACCCTGGTTAACACCCCTGGAGGTGTCAGCACAGGCTGAGAATCAGGAAGTGATAAATAGCTCAGATGACCCGGTTCTAAGAACTTTCCATTGGCGCTCAATTGGTCCCGTCGGACAAGGTGGTCGTGTTGACGATCTGGCCGTTGATCACAGCAACCCACATAGGTATTTCGTGGGTTTTGCGACTGCCGGTCTTTGGAGGACCGTCAACAATGGCACAACTTTTGAGCCGGTCTTCGACACTTATGCAACTCATTCGGTCGGGTCGGTAGCGATAGCGCCGTCCGATCCTAACGTCGTATACGTTGGGACCGGCGAGGCTAATAACCGTCAAAGTTCTTCGTTTGGGGCAGGAGTCTACAAGTCGACCGATGGTGGAGATTCCTTCACTTATGTCGGCCTCCGGGAGACTCAGTCAATCGCCAGGGTAGTTGTGCACCCTAACGACGCCAACACCGTTTGGCTTGCAGCGACTGGCCATCTGTTCGGGCCAAACCCGGAACGGGGGGTATACAAATCAACCGACGGTGGTGGCAGCTGGGATCTTGTCCTGAGTATTGACGAAAATACTGGTGCAACGGATTTGATTATTGATCCGTCCAATCCCGAAAAGCTTTTCGCTGCGATGTACCAACGACGGAGAAGTGGATGTTGCTTCGTAGGTGGTGGCCCGGGAAGTGGAATGTGGACATCCACCGATGGAGGGGATAATTGGGAGCGCCTTCAGGGCAACGGGCTTCCCAGTGGCACAATGGGACGAGTCGCTCTCGCCACGACACCAGCGGACCCGAGTGTGATTTACGCGCAGATCGAGGTGGCAGCAGACCAGGTAAGCCCACTAACCGACCAGGAACGCGAAGCCTGGCAGGCTCTAGCTGAGGACGGGGAGCCGCCAGATGATCAGCAGTGGTCTGGTATTTGGCGTTCGACGGATGGTGGAGCAACCTGGGGGTTCCGCAGCAATGAAAATGGGCGCCCCATGTATTTCAGTCAGATCCGCGTCTCAACCGAGGACCCAAACCTTGTCTATACCGTGGATCAACAGGTAGCCAAGTCACGTGATGGAGGACAAACGTGGGAAACCCTGAGTGGTTTTGGACACGTTGACCAGCATGCAATGTGGATTAACCCAGAGAACCATAACCACATGCTGATCGGGAATGATGGGGGAGTTGATGTGACGTACGATCAGGGAGAAACATGGGAGTCCCACCGCAGCTGGGCAGTTGGTCAGCCATACCATGCTTCGGTGAGCATGGATCGTCCCTACCGGGTTTGTACCGGGTTACAAGATAATGGGACGTGGTGCGGTCCGAGTGCGGTACGTGAAGGAGATATCCTCTCCCAGGATTGGTTCGGAGCTGGAGGTGGTGATGGCTTCTATACTCAACAGGATCCGACGGACTCGAACATCATCTACTCTGAATCTCAGAACGGGAATGTGAACCGGTACAACCTGTATACGGGTGAGCAGCAGAGTATTCGGCCGCGCGGCCAAGGGGGTGGTGGACGAGGTGGACGAGGTGGTGGGGGTGGTGGAGGTACGAGCAACATTGTTCCGGAGCCTGAGGCAGGTACGCAGATACGTTGGAACTGGAATACACCGTTCATGCTCTCTCCGCACAATCCGAGCACGATCTATGTGGCCGGTAACCGATTCTTTATATCCCGTGATCGGGGGAATACCTGGACCATGAGCCCTGATTTGTCCAAGAACGTGGATCGGGACGGTATCGTCCTGATGGGTGTCCAGAATTCACTGCCGCGTTGTCAGCAGCTCGAGCGTGGTGTGGAGTGTAACATTTCTCGAAATGATGGTGTCTCGAACTGGAGTACCGGTGTAACCCTTGCCGAGTCATCGGTGATGCCTGGAGTTCTCTGGCACGGAAGCGACGACGGAAACATTAGTGTGAGTCGAGATGGGGGCACGAATTGGGCTGAGGTGAGCGGGAATCTCCCAGGTGGTACGACCCGGTACTACGTGTCCCGAGTCGAAGCATCGCACTTCGACCCAGCAACGGCTTACGCTTCACTAGACGGGCACAGGGATGACGATCTTAGGCCCTATGTGTATGTCACACATGACTATGGTGAGAGCTGGCAGAGCATATCTTCAGACCTCCCCGAGTTCGGCAATGTGAATACGATCCGTGAGGATCCGAGAAATGTGAACCTACTTTATGTAGGAACGGAGTTTGGCTTCTTCATTTCTCGCAATGCGGGACAGTCGTGGCAATCATTCATGAATGGGCTTCCTGTTGTCCGCATTGATGATGTGCTTGTCCACCCAAGGGATAATGATCTCGTTCTCGCAACGCATGGTAGGTCCGTTTACGTGATGGACGACATCACAGCGCTTCAGGAGTTGACGAGTGAGGTCGCTATGACCGAGGTCCATTTGTTCGATGCGCGTGAGGCGGTACGATGGAAACGAGATCGAAGGTTGGACCGTGCTGTGACTGGTTCCAAGAATTGGGTGGGCGAAAGTGCACCAGCCGGGACAGCAATACAGTACTGGCTTAAAGATGAGATTGACGGCGACGTTCAGGTCACAATTAGTAATCCTGTGACAGGAGAGATCGTTGTCACGATCGAAGGCACTGGAGCAATGGGCCTTAACCGCATCCAGTGGGATCTTCGGGGGAGCCCGCCGGCAGCAGGGGGCGGACGTGGTGGACGTGGTGGTGGGCGCGGAAGGCAGGGTCAATTGGCCTCAACAGGCGTTTACCGAGTTCAACTCACGGTAGATGGAGAGAGCTATTACACAACCGTAGCCGTTCTAGAAGACGTCTGGATGGACTAAATCCGCATGCCTAAGCCCGCCTTCTATGATGGGTTTTTTTAGCGGATTAGAGTGAATAGAGGCAGGGGTCGGATTTTCAAGTCCGGCCCCTTGCCTTGTGGGTACTCAGGCCCCCGCTTGACGGCGTCCGTGCTAAGGCTCGAATCTCGGTGAGGTTGTGCACATGTCTCCACCCTAGGGCTCAATGGTGAATAAGATCTATCTGTTCCGCTCTGTTACTCTTCTCGCGTTGTCCGCGATCCTGCAAGCTTGTTCCCTAGGGAGTTATCCGCCGCCTCCGGATACGAGGATCGAGACGGTGATAGATGTCCTGCATGGTGTTGAAATCCCGGACGATTACCGTTGGCTAGAAGAACAGGACGCCCCGGAAACCCGGGCGTGGATCGAAGATCAAAATGCCTACGCCGAGGATATCATCGGTGAGAGTGAGATACGCGATGTGTTCCGGTCACGATTGAGTGAACTGATTGACACAGATGACATTGGATCAACACGGCAAGCCGGGGATTGGGAATACTTCACCATGCGCCGTAAAGGTGAAGAGGCGGCACGGATCTACAGGAGAGTTGCCTCCGAAGATTCCGAGCCCACCACTGAAGATACGTATGAAGTTGTACTCGATCCGGCAGACCTAGACCCCACGTACCGCACTGTATTCTCCATCATGGATTTTTCACCTGACGGTACTCTGATGATGTATTCAATCAGGCAGGGCGGAGCCGATGAGATTGCTGTCAGGATAAGAAACCTCCAATCAGGTGAAGATCTCCCGGACGGTTTGGCAGATGCGCTCTACAGCGGAGTCGAATTTGACGATAGTGGAACTGGTTTCTACTACACGTACCGCTCTCGTGAAACGGGTCCGCGCATTAGGCATCATACTTTGGGCCAAGACTTCTCTGAGGATGAAGAGATTTGGGGAGAAGGCTATGGACCAACCGCATTTATTGGCATGGATATCGTTGCTGAAGGCAAGTACCGAATTTTCACCGTACAACATGGGTGGGCTAGGAACGACATTTTTATCCAGAGTGGTGATGGTGCAGTGCGTCCTATTGTTGAAGGGGTATCTGCACACTTTCAGCATCGCTTCCATGATGGACGTATTTACCTCAGGACAGACTTCAACGCTTCTAACTACCGGCTTCTTGTGGTTGATCCTGAAATGCCGGATCGTGAGGCATGGCAACAGTTACTCCCAGAGACAGATGATCTTTTTGAGAGTTATACGTTCATCGACGACAAGATTTATGCGACCTATCTACATGAAGTTGCAAACCGGATACGGGTATTCGATTTAGACGGCTCACCCTCAGGAGAGATCGAGGTGCCAGATAATTCTTCGGTCAGCATATCTGCCTCCGAGAACGGCAAAGCGAGCCTGAGTGTAAATGGTTACTTAACACCGCAAACGCGGTATCTCCTCGACCTGGAGACAGGAGAGCGCGAGGTATCAGATGCCCCTGACGTGATTTTTGATTCATCAGCTTATGATGTGACTAAGTTGTGGTTCACCTCAACTGGAGGAGTTCGAGCTCCAGTTTATGTAATGCACAAGGTGGGACTCGACCTGGATGGGAGTCATCCAACCATTCTAAATGGCTACGGCGGCTTTAATTCAAATACGAAGCCGGGTTTCTCGACGACGAGATTAGCCTGGCTAGAAGCTGGCGGGGTTTATGCGGTCGCTACACTACGTGGTGGGAGCGAGTTTGGCGAAACCTGGCACCAGGATGGAATGCTAGAGAATAAACAGCACGTATTTGATGATTTCATTGCCGCAGCAGAGAAACTAATTGAAGCAGGGTTCACCGATCCTGACCATCTCGCGATCAGTGGAGGAAGTAACGGCGGGCTTCTCGTGGGAAGCGCGATGACACAACGTCCCGAACTCTTTCGAGCAGTGCTTTGCACCTATCCAGATCTTGATATGGTTCGGTTTTATCAATTCACTGAGACAAATAACATGCCGGCCTTACTCGAATATGGTGATGCGAGTATACCGAACCACTTCGAAGCGATGCGTCGCTACTCACCCTATCAAGCTATTCGCGATGGCGTGAAATATCCCGCGGTTATGCTTACGACAGGCGACTTAGATACTCGAGTCTCGCCCCTTCAGGGAAGGAAGATGGCTGCTCGACTCCAAGCGGCGACTGCTTCTGGTTTACCGGTGGTACTCTGGTACGACTCGCGTGGAGGTCATGCGGGAGGGCGGGGGCGTCCGATCAGTCTTAGGATCGAAGATACTGTGAGAGAACTAGCATTTCTGGCTCAACAACTGGGCTTGGGCGAAGAGGCCAACTAAAGGTTCGTTACCTCACCGAACCCTTACTCAGGTAATCAGTAGTGATTAGTTGTCCGTGCTCACGTCCGTTCTCGATGAAAATCTTGTTTGCGTCATGGCCAGCTGCGACTACGCCCGCGATGTATATACCGGGGACGTTAGTCTCCATTGTCTCTTGGCTATAATCCGGGATCCCTGTTTCTGGGTTGATTTGAACGCCGAGCGCTTCAAGGTGTTTATGGTTAGCACGCCAGCCCGTCATGGCTAACACAAAGTCATTCTTGATTTCTACTTCCTCTCCTGTTTCTTCATGTCGCAGAAGCACTGACGATGGTCTAATCTCGGTGACCCTGTGCTTCCAGTACATCGGAATCTCTCCTCGATCCAGGCGGTTGGTAATATCTGGAACAACCCAAGGCTTAACCCCTCTATCAATTGAGTCAGCAAAGTGAGCCATCGTCACTCTGACACCATTCCGGAACATCTCTAGAGCTGACTCCACGGCTGAGTTGCCCGCTCCAACGACCAAAACCTCTTGATCGTAGTAGGGATAAGGTTCGTGGTAATAATGGCGCACTTTCGGTAAATCGTCTCCGGGAATGCTGAGGTGATTTGGCTCGTGTAGACTGCCGGTCGCGACTACGACTGCACGGGCACGGTATGTGTTCTCGGCTCCCGTAATCTTGCGGGTACAAACCGTGAAGCTTCCTTCCTGTCCCGAGATGTCTTCCATTTCTTCGTACTGCTTCACATCAACACCGCAATGCTCCACAACCCGGCGGTAGTAAGCGAGAGCCTCACGCCGTGTAGGTTTCGCATTTGGAATCGCGAATGGCACGCCTCCGACTTCGAGCATTACGGCTGTACTGAAGAAGGTCATGTAGTAGGGGTAGCTAACGAGCGAATTACTAATGCATCCCTTCTCTATCAACATGCACGAAAGTCCAGCCTGTTCGGCTGCAGCGCCGACCGCGATACCACATGGTCCCGCTCCTACAACGATCACGTCGAGTTGCTTAGTCATGTGGGCTGACTACCCCGCGGGGTCAAGCGGTTCCAGCTAACGGTTGTTTGCCCATTTACCCTGATCCAGTTTTCTAGACCGAATACTCTCGACTCACAGTTAGAATACTTCATCATGACAACTGCTGAATCTGAAGCCAGAAAAGCGCTAAACCGCCTTCGTAGGGCGACCGAAAAAGCAGAAGCGGAATTACGATCACTTGAGGGTGCGCTGCGACATGCCGAGGAGACGGACTTTCCGGCAAGATCATATGAAGCTGCTGTGACTTCTTTGAGAGCTGTGGTCAATTTTGTGGACGAAGAAGGAGAGCGCTTGCGAGAAAAAATTCTCTATGCAGGTGGCCTCGAACCAGGTCGAGTGAGAAAAAATCAAGGTACTTAGTTACTGGGAGGCTACTCTTTTGGCCATCCTCTTCTAACGAGGATACTCGTTACAGAACCTAGAAACGGTACGTGTAGTTGGCCTTGATCGCCCCACCCCGGGACAGTGTGATCAGATCCGCGTTATCTAGGATGTCGGTACCCAGGTTCTGCCAGTTGTGCGTGTACACGAAGTAGATGTCATTCCCTGGTTTCACGATCCAGCGCACCCTTGCGAAAAGTCCTGCGATATCGCTTACGTCATCGTACTGGACCTGAGTCGTAGCACTGACCCACGGCGTCGGGTTCCACTGGCCCTCTACCTCATATAAATCAGCATCAAACTGTCCCTGTGGGAGGGTCACTTGATTGCGTTGAATATTGGTCCCAATACTGATTCCAGGGTTGGGCCGAAACGTAAGTCTTCCACCGAATTGCAAGCGCTCTCCGTTCCAGAAATCGGCTACCGTGAAACCGCCATACATTGAAATGCGCCGCCTGCCCGCCGTGCGGGCAATTACCCGATACTCCCAACTTGTATAATCGCCTTCAGTAATCGGGATGCCTTCACTCACGAAGAACGGGCGATCCAGATACTCAAAAGTCCTCTTGGCATTAAAATCAAAACCATCTCCGCTCTCGAAATCGAGGCCCAGGAGGCCAAAATCCCATTCGCGCTCTTCAGTGATCCCTGTCCCTAGCTCCTCTTGATGACGGAATTGCGCAGAGAAACGAACTGTTCGTAGCCAGTCGAT